>ENA-OREN01000740-OREN01000740.1-marine-metagenome-genome-assembly--contig:-NODE-740-length-43893-cov-5.664095_pt1 | contig 43893 bp, 48 predicted proteins | sample MGYA00248624_ERZ508555 | MGnify/ENA primary metagenome ERZ508555 (study PRJEB26222, sample SAMN06267773) | marine metagenome | isolation source: Saanich Inlet, British Columbia, Canada | place... | reverse complement strand
ATATTTTCTATGGCCATTTCATCATTACAGTCTTCTCTGGCTATTGTATTCTCAAATGGATATAGATTAACAATAATCAAATCTATGTTTTGAATCGAATGCTCCTCTTGGGTTGCATCATCCACCTCTTTTCTATTTAATAGGCCACCGTAGATTTTTGGATGTAATGTTTTTACTCTGCCATCCATTATTTCTGGAAAACCAGTAATGTCAGACACTTTTTTAACTTTAATTCCAAGATTATCAATAAATGAGGCAGTTCCTCCTGTTGAGATAATATTTATACCTAATTTATTTAAAGACTGAGTTAATAGTTCTAATTGATCTTTATTGGAAACACTGATCAATGCATTTTTTATTTTAGTATTTTTATCTTTACCCATTGTTAAAGGTTAATTACTTAATTAGTTTATATTCTTTAAGCTTAGTTCTTAATGTGGTTCTATTAATGCCAAGAATCTTAGATGCCTGAGTTTGATTATTTTCTGTGTATTCCATAATTTTTTTCATTAAAGGCGCTTCAACCTCCTTAATAACTAAATTGTATAAATTATCAGGTTTAGTGCCGTTGAGTGTTTTGAAATACTTTTCAAGTGCAGATTCAGTTGAGTTTTTCAGAGTACCATTCAGTCTTTTAGATCTCTTGAGTTTCTCTACTTTTTTTATCACAAAGACTACTTTCCTTTTGCAAACGAATGCATTTTTAATTTAATGGAGTGCTTAAAAATTAAGCTATAAAAACTATATCATGGACTCAGCTAGATTTGTTAATGAAAAAATAAAAATCAGAGTTTTAATTTCTTTTCTAGATAGTGAATATCTATTCCTCCTCTCTTAAAGGCATCATCTTCCATAATTTGAATCTGTAGATTTTTATTCGTTTTGATGCCCTCAATCACCATTTCGGATAGTGCTATACCCATTCTTATGATTGATGATTGCCTTGTGTTTGCATGTGCAATTACTTTTGCAATCATTGAATCATAATAAGGAGGCACCTCATAACCAGTATAGATATGACTATCAACTCTCACTCCAGGCCCACCTGGAGTATGCCATAATGTTACTTTTCCGGGTGATGGGATAAATGTTTTTGAATCTTCTGCATTAATTCTGCATTCAATAGCATGACCTTTGATCAGGATATCTTCTTGTTTGACTGACAAGGGGAGATTATTTGCTATTTTGATTTGCTCTTTCACAATATCAATTCCAGTTATCAATTCAGTTACTGGATGCTCGACTTGAAGCCTTGTATTCATTTCAATGAAGTAGAATTCTCCATCTTGATAAAGAAATTCTAAAGTTCCCGCATTTCGATAACCAATATGTTGGCAAAATGAAATACATTTCTCGATCATTTCTTCTCTTTTTTCTTTAGGTATCCCTGGAGCTGGCGCTTCTTCAACAACTTTTTGATGGCTTCTTTGCATTGAGCAATCCCTATCTCCCAAGCATACAACGTTGCCAAAGTTATCAGCTATAACTTGAAATTCAATATGTCTCGGATGCTCCAATAGTTTTTCTAGGAAGATAGTATCGTCTCCAAATGCTGCTTTTGATTCAGCCTTTGTAATATCTATGGCATGTTGAAGATTGGCTTTTGTATGCGCTACTTTCATTCCTTTCCCACCACCACCTGCAGCAGCCTTAATTAATACAGGATATCCAATTTCATCAGCAAGCTTGTAGCAATAATCCATATCATCTGTAAGTGCATCGTCTGAACCTGGTATGCACTGAATTCCTACTTCTTTCACAGCTTCTTTTGCATTGAGTTTATTACCCATTGTTTTAATAGTGTCAGCTTTAGGCCCAATAAAAACATAACCACTTTCTTCAACTTGTTCAGCAAAGTCTCCATTTTCTGCTAAAAATCCATACCCAGGATGAATTGCCATAGCATCAGTGACTTCGGCTGCACTAATAATAGATGGCATATTAAGATAACTCTTGGATGATTCTGGCGGTCCAATACAGACGGACTCGTCTGCTAATAGAACATGTTTTAATTCACTATCAGCTGTTGAATGAACGGCAACAGTTTTTATGCCTAGCTCTCTGCAAGCTCTTTGTATTCTGAGTGCTATTTCACCACGGTTTGCAATAACGACTTTATCCAACATATCAGTTTTGACTAATCAGAAATAATACTTCATCGTATTCAACAGGGTCTCCATTTTGAACTAATATTCTTTCAATTGTTCCATCCATATCGCATTCAATTTGATTCATCATTTTCATGGCTTCAATAATACAAAGAGTGTCTCCTTTTGTTACAGGATCTCCCACCTTAACAAAGGCTTTAGCCTCCGGTTCTGAGGCTTGATAGAATGTACCAATCATTGGTGCTTTTACTTGGTGAAAGTTATTATTATGACCATTCTCAGGTGCTGTTTCTTCGTCAACTATATTATTGACTTGTTGAGAAGGGATTGATTCTGTTTGTTTTATAATTGCTGATGATTGTCTAGAGATTCTTACTTTATCCTCACCTTCTGTGATTTCAATCTCAGAGAGTCCGGATTCTTCTAGAAGCTCAATTAATTTCTTAACTTTTCTAATGTCCATTATGACTCTTTATTTAAAAAATCAATTGCTGCTAATACAGCTAATTCATAACCTTTAAATCCTAAGCCTGAAATGGTACCAACAGCAATATCTGAGAAATACGATTCTTTTCTAAATGCTTCTCTTGAATATATATTACTAATATGAATTTCGATAAATGGTATCGCGACTGCCAGAATAGCATCTCTTATAGCTACACTTGTATGCGTAAAACCTCCTGGATTTATAATTATAAAATCGGTATTTTCAGATTTATCTTGAATATTATTGACTAAATCTGACTCGGAATTACTTTGAAATGCTTCTAGGGTAGAGCCATAATTTGAAGCAATATTTTTTAGATCATTTTCAATCTCATTTAAATCCTTATGACCATAGATCTCTGGTTCTCTCTGGCCTAAGAGATTTAAGTTGGGACCATTCAATAATAATATATTATTCATAAAAATACCTATTTATAGTAGATAGCGTTATTTTTAACGATTATAGCACCATAATCAAAGAATATAACAGCATAATCTATTTATTTTTATCAATTTGGTTGTTTGAATAGAATAATACTAAGAACCCTATTGCCATAGGGACTACTCTTTCTAAAATATCACCACCGTTGGTAATATCAGGAAGAAAATGAAATACAGCTGTGAGACAAAATCCACATAGAACAGATAATCCTGAGGCTATAGCTGTGACATTTTTTGATAAAAGCCTAAAAACTAACATTGGAACAAATGCTGCTCCTAGAGCAGTCCATGCAAAAACCACACGTGAAAATATTGTTGCTGGTGCATATAACGAGATCAGTATTGCTAGTATTGTGACACAAACAATTGAGATTCTTGAACGGTTTATATTGGTTTCTTTGCCACCAGTCCAATCCCTATCAACAGATGATGAGACGCTTAATAATTGACTGTCAGCAGTCGACATAATGGCTGATAGAACAGCAGCTGTGACTATACCTGAGAATATAGGGCCAAATGTTCGTTCACTTGCAAAAAATAAAATTGTTTCTGGATTATCTACTGTTGACCACATAACTTTCGCACACAATCCCAGTGTTATCATCCCTGAGAAAATGATTGTAGCCCAGGTCATAGCAATGATTCGACCCATCTTGATGGCCTTTAGGTCTTTAGTGGCCATAAATCTATTGACTACGAAGGGTTGTCCAGGATATCCAAAACCTATACTAATTGAGCCTATTATAAAACCTAAGCCCGTTAGACCCAATGCTCCACCAGTAAAGCTTTTATACTCATCACTACCAGTTGCAAAAATACTGGTTAAAAGACCTTCAAAACCACCCACGAGCAACAAAAGTAATAGCGGTAGGAAAATTGCTATTAACAACATTACCATCGCTTGAATTGTATCGGTTAAACTTACTGCCCAAAAACCACCAATTAGTGTGTATAAAAGTATAATTGACGCTCCTAAAATGATGCTGATATCGTCTGAGAAACCTAAAGTAGTTGAAAAGGCTGTTCCCGCTGCTTGAAACTGAGCAGCTACATAAATTGTGAGAGAAAATAAAATTATAATTGTACTTAATCTCAGCAAAATCAATTTAGCTTTGGAATCAAAGTTTCCAAAAAGAACTTCTGGTAGTGTTACAGCCTTGGTTTTATGGCTGATTTCCATCAAACGAGGTGCAACCCAAGTCCAGCTAATATAGTATCCAATCAAAACTCCAGGAAGTAGCCAAACAGTAGATAAACCCCATGCATAAGCTGCTCCACTCACACCCAGTAAGGTCCATGCAGAGGAAGAGCTTGCAGAGGCACTCAAGGCTGCTACCCATGCACCTAGATCCCTATTTCCCAAATAAAAATCTTGTTGATTTTTAGTTCTTGAGGATGACCAATAACCAATTCCTAGTAAAAGAATGTTATAAGAAACGATGACTATTAAAATAATGTCCATATGCTTTTCCAACTATTGTTTTGATATATATTATTTATCATTTGATCATTTAGCAATATAGTTATGCTCAATGTCCAATTAATAATTTATTGATTAGGTAATAATACTACCTTTCCATCTCTTGCACTTCCTGTTTTGTCAATATGATTGTAGGCTTTGAGATAGTCTTTGAAAGAATATTGTTTAGCAATTTTTGCTTGTAATAATTTTTGATTAGCAAGCTTTGCAAGATTTTTATGAATTTCTATTGACCTTTTTTTGCTTCTTTTTTTAAAGCCATTGAGTGTTGACATTCCTGTGAGTGAAATATCTTTTCTAAACATTGTCCAAAAAGAGATATGACATGGTTTTTTTGTCACGGTTCCATAATTGACTAGGAGCGAACCATCAGTGAGACACATAGCAAGATTCTCGGTCGCATCTCCGGCAACAGCATCAATGCCAAGTTTGATATTTCTTTTTATAAACTTTGATACATACTTTGATGGTAATTGACCTGTATTGATAATGACTTCAGTCCCACCTAATTTTCTTAATTCTTTAGCTACTTCTTTTCTTCTCACAATATTGATTGTTTTTATACCTTTTTGTTTGGCCAGTGCAATCAAATACCTTCCCACATTCGAATTCGCAGCATTTTGTATAATCCAATCGTTTTTTTTCAGTTGGCCGTAATCCTCGAGAAGAAAATAAGCAGTGAAGCCATTGACCGTAATTAATGCCAATTGCTCATCTGGTGCGTATGGCTTTGATACTTTTGTTAATTGCGAAGAAAGGATCTTTAATTCTTGCCTCATTGAGCCTGTGCCCATCGGCAATAGAACTTTGTCACCTTCTTTTAAATTTTTTACACTCTTGCCTATTTTGGAGACTGTGCCCACTCCTTCAAAACCAGGCACGCATGGCATTGTTCGAGTGATCATCTCCCTACCTCTGACAAATAAACCATCTGCGATATGCATTCCCACAGCATCTACAGAAACTATTGTTTCATTATTTTTTGGTTCTTCCGATGGGAGCTCAACTAGTTCCAAAGCAGTTTCTGGTTCACCAAACTCCTTAAGCATAAGAGCAAGATAGCTCATATTATTGGGCGCCTATCATTTCATTGATGTCTTCGTATTTAATTTCTGTATTTTTACTCCATGAGATCAACCCATTGGGTTCTACAAAAATAGTATAAGGCAGGGTAAGTGAGGAATTGCCAAGATCTTTCATCAAGTCATAGGCTTCTCCTTGACCTACAAGAATAGGAAAGTCTATACCTAACTCATTAACAAAGTCTCTGACTAGTTCAGACTCATCAATTGCAATACCTAACACTTGCAGAGCATTGTTTTTATTATCTGAGTGAATAGCGTTCAATAGAGGCATTTCTCTTCTGCATGGCGAACACCAGGTTGCCCAGAAATTTATAATTAATGGATTGCCTATATATTGATCAATATTGATGATCTCTCCTTCTAAATTTTCTAAGCTGAAAGAGGTCAGGTACACAGGTGTTTTTTCTTGCGTTTTAGTATTTATAAATACCAGATAGATTGCTAAAGAGCTTATCAAAGAAATGATGATGATTGTTTTAAGATTTTTCATTATTGGATAGTTTTAATGTCATTTATCAATTCTTTAGCATTGACTACGCCAATTTTTCTGATATTTTCTTTTTCATTTCCATTTTGATCATAGACTATTAGAGTGGGCGGCCCAAATATACTTAATTGTTTCATCAACTCTATATCGTTTTCAGAATTTTTAGAAACATCGGCTTTAATAGAATTAATACTAGATAAAAGCTTAATCATATCTGGATTTGAGAATGTTTCTCGTTCAAGCCTTTTACATGAAATACACCAATCCGCAGTAATATATAACAATGAGATATTTCCATTTTTACTAGCTAGCTCTAGACTATTATCTAATTCAATTAAAGAACCAATAGGATCAAACAAAGAATCACTGACTCCGACCAATGATTTTTGATCTTTCATTAATATTATTTTTTCACTTTGGTCTGAAACAATAAATAAACCTAAGATTATTGATGCTAAACAAGCATAAAGCTTAGGGTATTTAAAACTTTTCTTATATGGTTTTTTTGATAGAGGCCATAGAAAATAGATTGCAGCTGCAATTAAAATAACGCCCCACAAAAGATTAATAATCTCTTCACTGAGAAGTGGGTTTAGGACCCATATAGCCAAAGCGAACATGATGAAGCCAAAAAGATTTTTTATATTCTCAAGATATGCTCCTGATTTCGGTAACCATTGCCCAGCTGTAAGACCTATTATAATGAGTGGTATGCCCAACCCTAAACTTAAAGAGGACAGAGCAATGATACCTCTAGCAATATTACCACTTTCGCCAATAACCATAAGTGTTGCAACCAATGGCGGAGCAACACATGCGGTGACCATCAATGCTGATAGCGCTCCTATGATTATTACTCCCAGATAATTACCCCCAACTTGATTTGAAAGACTGTTATTGATTTTGTTCATGACAGAACTCGGCATTTGCATATTGAAGCTACCTAGCATTCCGAGACCCAATATTCCAAATAGAATGGCAATTGCCACTATGAATGTAGGCAAGGTAAAGAGAGCTTGCAGTTGTTTTCCTGCAATAGCAGCAGCAATACCAGCAATAGAATAAGTGATGGCCATTCCTGCTACATAAGCTAAAGACAGTGATAAGCTTTTAAGTTTATTGCTTCCTGATTGACCAATAATAATTGATGAAAGTATCGGGATAGTTGGTAAATGGCAAGGGGTAAAAGCCAATCCAAAACCAAGACCTAGGAAAATTAAGAAAACCAAAATAATATTGCCATCAGTAATTATATTTCCCAATCTTGCCTGCTCTGAGATTTTTATTTCTGTATTTGAGATTGCAGCTTCTTGATTTTTTATATTTATTGAGAAACTTCTAACCCATTTTTGTGGCGGATAACACAAACCAATATCAGCACAACCTTGTGAATTTACTTCTATATTAAATCTATCCATAGACTCATTGATTATAGTTATTGGAATATAATGGCTAAAGCTTGAACGATAAATTTCTGTATTGCCAAAAAATTCATCAGAGTATTCAATGCCATTGGGTAATTTTATTTCTCCTAACTCAAAGTCATTATTTAATGCGACGTAGGAGATTTTGTCTTTGTATAAGTAATAACCTGTCTGTATTTCATGGGTGATTTGCAATACATTATTCTGGTAAGAGATTGATACTGGGAAAGCCTCTTGAGGTTTAAGCACTTGTTGTCCCAAAAGTGTTAATGGCACAATTGATATGATTAGAAATACAATCTTTATTGTTCTTGTTAGCATTTACTCAGTGTTTCACTTTAATTAAAAATAAAAAAATACTTAAAAATTCCATATTCGCACTTGAATTTTTCTCAACCATCCTTATTATTAGCACTCCCCTATGGAGACTGCTAAAATCGCAATCTTTAAAATAAGGGATTGATTTAAAAAGATGATAACAAATTGAGGAGATTATAGATGAAAATTCGTCCGCTTCAAGACAGAGTAATTGTAAGACGCATGGAGGAAGAAAAAACTTCACCAGGCGGAATTGTTTTACCGGATAGTGCAACAGAGAAACCGATTAAAGGCGAAGTAGTTGCAGTAGGTAAAGGTTTGGTTCAAGAGAATGGAGATTTAAGACCATTGGATTTAAAAGTAGGGGATGAAGTTCTCTTTGGTAAATACAGTGGAACAGAAATTAAACTCGATGGAGAAGAACTACTTGTAATGAAAGAAGATGATGTGATGGCAGTATTTGAAGGCTAGTACATCAAAATAATTTAAAAATATATTAATTAAAAATAAAAGAGGAATAATCAAATGGCTGCTAAAGAAGTAAAGTTTGGTGATAGCGCTCGTCAAAGAATGTTAGCTGGTGTAAATGTTCTTGCTGATGCAGTAAAAGTTACGCTTGGACCAAAAGGAAGAAATGTTGTTTTAGATAAGAGTTTTGGGGCACCTACTGTCACTAAAGATGGAGTATCTGTTGCTAAAGAAATCGAATTGGACGACAACTTTGAAAATATGGGTGCACAAATGGTCAAAGAAGTGGCATCTCAAACATCCGATGTTGCTGGTGATGGAACAACTACAGCAACAGTATTAGCTCAATCTATCTATAGAGAGGGTTTAAAATCAGTTTCAGCTGGATACAACCCTATGGATCTTAAGCGAGGCATCGATAAAGCGACAGCTGCTATTATTGAGCAACTACAATCCATTTCTTCTCCTTGTACAGAAAATGACTCAATTTCACAGGTGGGTACTATATCTGCGAATTCTGATTCTGCAATTGGTGAAGTAATAGCTCAAGCTATGGAAAAAGTAGGTAAAGAAGGAGTGATAACAGTCGAAGAAGCATCCGGCCTTGAAAACGAACTGGATGTTGTAGAAGGGATGCAGTTTGATCGTGGTTATCTTTCTCCTTACTTCATCAACCAAGCTGACAGTCAAAGCGTTGAGTTGGAGGATCCATTCATACTATTATTTGATAAGAAAATATCCAATATTAGAGATCTTTTGCCATTACTCGAAGGCGTTGCTAAAGCAGGAAGACCTTTACTGATTATTGCAGAAGATATAGAAGGTGAAGCTCTAGCTACATTAGTTGTGAATAATATCAGAGGTATTGTTAAAGTTGCGGCCGTGAAAGCACCTGGTTTTGGTGACAGGCGAAAAGCGATGTTACAAGATATTGCTATCCTTACTGGCAGTCAGGTTATTTCTGAAGAAGTTGGATTAAGTTTAGAAAAAACAACGGTTGAAGATCTAGGAACAGCTAAAAAAGTACAAATCACTAAAGAAAATACAACAGTGATTGATGGTGCTGGAACAGCTTCAGATATTAAATCAAGAATCAGTCAAATTAATGCTGAAATTGATGAATCATCTTCAGACTATGACCGTGAAAAACTACAAGAACGCTTAGCAAAACTATCCGGTGGTGTGGCAGTGATAAAGGTGGGAGCTGCAACAGAAATCGAGATGAAAGAAAAGAAAGCCAGAGTGGAAGATGCATTAAATGCAACTAAAGCTGCTGTTCTTGAAGGTATAGTTCCTGGTGGTGGCGTTGCTTTAGTAAGAGCAAAATCTGCATTAGATGCGATTGAAGGTGATAATGATGATCAAAATGTGGGTATTAATATTCTCAGAAGAGCGCTTGAAGAACCGCTTCGTCAAATCGTGAGTAATGCTGGCAATGATGCTTCAGTTATTTTAAATGAAGTCGCAAATGGAAGTGGTAACTATGGATATAATGCTGCTTCAGGCGAATACGGAGATATGATTGAAATGGGTATCGTTGATCCTACAAAAGTTACCCGATATGCGTTGCAAAATGCAGCATCTGTGACGGGTCTTCTTCTAACTACTGAAGCAATGGTTAGTGAAGCTCCACAAGATGATGCTCCAGTTGCACCAATGCCTGATATGGGCGGAATGGGTGGAATGGGCGGAATGGGCGGAATGATGTAAAGAATCCGTTCTCATCTGAAGCAATTAAAGCCCTGCTCAGCGGGGCTTTTTTTATAGATTAGATTTATAACTTACTGTTGTCTATTATGAACCAATAAAAGGATAAAAAATGACTGCCAATCAGGAAAAAATAATTCACATAAGAAAAGAAGATCTGCCGTTATCCTGTCCTATGCCTAGCAATGATAATTGGGATGGTCATCCTAAGGTTTTTCTAGAGGTTGAGTCGAAAGAAACACGATGTCCTTATTGCAGTACAGTTTATGAAATAATTGATTTTGATGGATAATCATCTTCCAAGAGTTAATCACATCAATTTAGCATCTGGTTTTAGAGGAGGAGAGAGACAAACTTTACTTCTGATAAAAGACTTATCCAGGCGAGGCTTTCATCAATCTCTCATTTGCAAAAAGAATTCAGAGATACAAAAAAAAGCAGCAAGCATCGTAAATCTAGAGGTTAATGCAGTAGGGTTTGGTGTTATTTCATGCATTAGATACTTTTTTAATGAAGGTATTCTGCATTTTCATGAATCAAGATCTTTTTTTGCTCTTTGGTTCTGTACTTTATTGTTGAAAAAAAATTACTTGATCACAAGAAGGGTACAAAGGATGCCAAAAAATAATATAGTCAATGCATCCATTTATCAGGGTGCTTCGATGATTGTTACTTTAACTCAGAATATTGCTGAGAATGTAGAAAAAAGTCTGAACCTTTCTTTTGATTACCATGTAGTGAATAGTGCTCATTCGTCACTTAATTTCAACCCATCAAATGTTGAAAAAATAAAATCTGAGTTAGAAAATAAGTTCATCGTTGGCCATATTGGTGCTTTCGATGATAGTCACAAAGGACAGAATCAAATTTTTTCTCTTGCAGAAAAAATGCAAAGAACGCATCCCAATATTTTTTTTATGTTGATTGGTGGAGGTAGAGATGAAAATAAATTTTTGATGCAAGCTAGTCAACTAAGCAATATTAAAGTCATTGGGCACGTGGATAATGTTGGAGACTATATGAAAGCATTTGATTTATTTCTATTTCCATCTCGACATGAAGGTTTAGGGTCTATACTCCTTGATGCACTTGCCTTTGGTTTACCCATTATCGCTTCCAACGTGGGTGGAATACCTGAAATAATTAACCATGGCAATAATGGATATTTAGTGGAAGAAGATGCAATAGATGATTATATGTCTTATTTATTAAGATTGACTGAAAATCAACAACTCTATGAGAAGATGAAGGCTAGCAATATTGTGAAGTCAGAAAACTATACGGTGGAACGAATGACAGATGCCTACGAAGATATATACAAACAAATAGGAATAAATAGTAATGCAAGATAAATTTTTTAAAGATGTTGAGGTTGCACTTGAGAGAATACGACATATTATTCGACAAACACCATTGCAATTTTCTCCTTCATTGAGTGAAGAATCTGGAGCAGAGGTTTTTTTAAAATTGGAGAATTTTCAAGTCACTGGTTCTTTCAAAGCAAGAGGAGCCAGCAATAAAATGACTTTGCTATCTAAAGAAGATCCTAAAAAAATTATAACAGCTTCGTCAGGAAATCATGGCTCTGCTGTTGCCTATGCTGCAGGTATTCTTAAATTAGATACATTGATATTTCTACCCGAGAGTGTTTCTCCAGCAAAGTTGAATAAGATAAAATATTTAGGGGCAGACTATCAGATAAAAGGAAAGACATCTGGAGATGCAGAAACTGAAGGCCGCATATATGCAGAAAAGAATCATTTACCATTTCTTTCTCCCTATAATGATTATGATGTAATAGTTGGGCAAGGCACTGCTGCTGCTGAAGCTTATCATCAGATGCAAGCAATAGATGCTGTATTGGTTTGTGTTGGAGGAGGCGGACTGATTTCTGGTATTGGAGGCTATTTAAAACAAAAAAACAGCAACACAAAGGTGATAGCTTGCTCTCCATCTCACTCGGCCGCTATGCATTATGCCTTAGAGGCAGGATACATTATTGACATTGATCATTTGGATACTTTGAGTGACGGATCTGCAGGAGCATTAGAGCAAGGCTCCATTACTTTTGAGTATTGTCAATCCATAGTGGATCAATCGATTCTAGTTAGCGAAGAGGAAATCGCTAGTGCCATGAAATCTTTTATGGATACACATCAAATGATGATCGAGGGATCTGCTGGCACAGCTGTTGCAGGATTTTTAAAACTTAAAAAACAGTTAAAGGGTAAGCGAGTGTTGATCATTATTTGTGGTGCTAATATTAGTATGGACAAAATTAAGGAGATTATTGCATGACACAACCTCTTGTTCTTAATTGGGAGCAAATATCATCTTTACTTGATGAAATTGAGATACATCAGCCAATGAAGCAGGCATTTATTGAATACTCGAATGGTAATGCTGAGATACCTCCAGTAGGAGAACTTCTTTTTGATCAGCCACCAGGTGAAGTTCATATTAAATATGGATATATCAGAGGTGGTTCTTTTTATGTGATTAAAATTGCTTCAGGCTTTGGTGAAAACAACCAGTTGGGACTTAAACCTGGACAAGGGATGATGCTTCTCTTTGATATAGCTACTGGTATACCAAAAGCAGTATTGATCGATCAAGCGAATTTAACAGATTTGAGAACTGGTATTGCAGGTGCCATGGCATCTAATCTTTTAGTTAATCAAGACATTAACAGTGCAGCTATTATTGGAACTGGCGTCCAAGCGAGATACCAAGCCAGATGTTTGATGGATCTTATGCCTATTAAAACCATAAATGTTTGGGGGCGAGATTCAGACAAGAGTAAAGCATTGCAAAAGGACCTTTCTGATCTTGAGGTAGATTTAGTAATACATAAGGATTTAGCTGCATTGGTCAGTGAAGCTCGTTTAATTATTACCACAACTTCTTCAAAAAAGGCGATTATACAGTCTGATTGGGTGCAACCAGGAACCCATATCACAGCGGTAGGTTCAGACACGCCGGAGAAATGTGAATTGGATGTTAATATCTTAGCAAGAGCAGACATAGTCGTTGCTGATAGTATTACACAAAATGAGTTAAGGGGTGAAGTTCATCAAGCGTTGAAATCAGGATTGATAGAAGTAAGTAGTTTAATTGAAATAGGACAAATATTTGAGGGTTCAGCCCAAGGCCGAAGCCATTACGATCAGATAACAGTTGCAGATTTGACTGGAGTTGCTGTTCAAGATTTAGTCATAGCAGAAGCAGTTTATAAAGCTGCTATCAGTTGATTAATAGAATGGATAACTGTTTTAGGAAGAATCAGATGCATGGCTTTGGGGTGCTTTATTTTTTGGCCCCATTTTACGTTTTGTATTTGGGTATTCATGAAAACACTCAGTGATTCTTCATAGGCATCAATAACCCATTTTTGAGAATTATAAGGACCACTTCTCAGAGGGTTGCTCATAGCGTAAAGGCCGATGACAGGTGTATTGACTGTTGTGGCAATATGGACAGGTCCTGAGTCAGGTGAAATAACAAAATCCGATAAGCTGATAATGGCAGCTAATTCTTTAATAGAGCTCTTACCAATTAAATTCGTAATTTGATCCGGGAAAGCATTGGAAATACTTTTTGAATATTTTTGTTCTATGGCAGTATTACCACCTGTGATGATCACTTGTACTTTGATTGTAATGAGATGATTAATAACCTCAATATAGTGATCAATAGGCCAGCTTCTATTGTATTTATCACCATAACGTTGACTGCTGCAAGGACTGATTACGCAGGTGACTTGATCTAGATTAATATAAGAGTTCATAGCAGTTCTAGCTTTTTTGCAAATGGGTAAATTCCATTCGGGTTTTTCGCAATCTATTCCAATGATTTTTGAGAATTCAAACATGCCATCTAAAACATGTTGATTGTTTTTTGATGGTATTGACTGATGACAGAAAATATTTTGTAGATCTCTAGCTCTTGCTTTGTCGTATCCAATTTTTCTTTTTGATGAGACCATTAGACTTACTAAATTTGCACTCATTGAAGCATGCATATTCAAGAGAACATCAAAAGTTATATTTCTCAATTCCATGAAGACTGTCTTTAAGGATTTAAACAGTTTGGATTTATCGATGACAATGAACTGAATATTTGGTATTTGATCAACGAGTTGATACTCAGTTTTACCAATAATCCATGTGATATTTGCTTCCGGTAATTGTTTTCTTAAATTTTGTACCACTGCTAAAGCATGACAACAGTCGCCTAGTGCTGATAATCTAATTACACAAATATTTTTTAGAGCTAAACTGTTATCAAAAGAATTCATTGTATGAGTAAAAAAATATTAAAAGTTAACCAAAGCGTCATTTTATATGATGATACTTTAATTCATAATTTGAATGATGATATTTTTAATCCAATCCATTGGAAAAATAGACAAGTCTTGCCTGAGAGTAAAAAAGGAAGAGGTTCTGTTTTTTTTATTGATTGGGAGGGTAGATCTTGTGCATTAAAGCATTATTGTCGTGGCGGATTTCTTTCTAAATTAATATACGATCAATACTTATATGCGGGCTTGGAAGAAACGCGATCTTTTAAGGAGTGGAATTTATTAAACCAGATGCAGGCTTTGAATTTACCTGTGCCTTTACCGATAGCTGCTAGAATCAGGCGATCGGGTTTCATCTACCAAGCGGATCTTTTGACGGAAGTAATACCAAGCGTTCAATCCATGGGAGATAAATTAAGACAGGAGTTAATGACTCAGGATTTATGGAAAGCAATTGGCGAATGTCTTTCTAGATTTCATCAACATGGAATTATCCATCAAGATCTCAATGTTGAAAATATACAAATTAATCCCAATGGTAGAGTATTTTTTTTAGATTTTGATAAAACAAAATTCTCAAAATCATCTCCGCAAATTCTTCATGCTAATTTGAACAGGCTTAGAAAATCAATATTAAAATTGACCTTATCAATAAATCTAGATTTTCCAGAGAAAGATTGGACTGAATTAGTCACAGCCGCTTCTTTTTAATTGATGTCATTGCCTTATAGAAAAAATGTAAATATCAAATATAGGTAAAAACTCGTATTATTATTCATAAATGAATTTGATGATAAAAAAAATAATTTTACTTTCTGGGATCTTCTTCACAGTCTTAATGAATATTAATGCACAGGAATTACCTCCCGATGGAAAATTTATTGCTCATCATGACAATGGAGAAATCTATCTTTCTGGGGAAGTAAAAAATAGAAAAAAGCATGGTATCTGGGAATTTTTCTATGAGAATGGCGAGCTTCAAGCAAGAGAGAAATACAATGATGGTATACCAACTGGCGTATGGAAAACTTTTTCTTCCAATGGAAGGTTGATGCAAAAAAAAGATTTCAGAAATATTGGTAGTCTCCCCCCAACCAGTCGAGGAAACCCATATTCATCAAAAGGAAAAACTAGATAATACGATTGCCAGGATTTTTATAGGTATGGATTTTTATTCTCAAGATTGGATTTAAATCTTCGATGGATCCAATAATATTGCTCAGGATTTTTCTTAATATGCTCCTCTAGTACACGATAAAATTCTTTAAGAAATGATTCAGGATCTTGATTTGCAGCATAATTAATTTCTGGATAAATAGTAAGACTATAACCTTGATGATTTTCTAATCTGGTGGGAAAAAATGGCAGTACACTGCAACCTGTTATTTCAATGAATCTAGTGATCGCAGTGTTTGCCATTGCTTTTTGGTTAAAAAATTCCAATTCAATTGCATTTTTGCCAGTGAAATTTTGATCAGAAGCATACCAGATAATTTTCTTTTCTTTTAATGCTTTGATTAAGCTTTTGACTTCAAATTTAGTGACTAATCCTTCAACTGATCTAAGCCTTGCTTGACGAAAGAATTGATTGATTATCTCATTGCTTCCTAAACGATACATGCCAACTAAAGGAGGAAGATCGGAAACTATTTCTTTCCTTCCGATCAAAGCGCTAACCTCTAGAGAAGTAAAATGCGCACTCATGAGAATAACTCCCTTATCTTTTTTGACAGCGTTTCTTAGATGATCAAGACCATTAACTGTTATGAGTTTTTTAAACGCCTTATTGGATTTCCATCGAACCATAGCCACTTCAAGAAGACCAATTCCAAGAGAGCTAAAATGTTTTTTCAATAATTTCTTTTTTTCAAAATCAGATAATGTTGGAAAACAGAGATCAATATTTTTTATAGCTATGGCAGATCGCTTGGATGGGAGGAAATAAAGAAAGACGCCTAGTATATGTCCTAACTTTAAAATCCAATGAAACGGAAGATATGATAATAATCTAGCGCTTAGTAGAGTAATACTGATGATCCAGTTTTGAGGTATTAAGTAATTGAAGAAGGCTATTTTTTTATGTTCCATTAGCTTATTTTAATCACAATATTAATTATATAAACACGCATCTTAAAAAAAATCTTTTATCGCAAACTAAATGTTTTAAAATCTCTTTATGAATACTGATAAAAAAAATGAAATAAACCTAGATCATCTAACGGACGATCAGATGTTTGTCACACAAAAAAAGGGCACTGAGGCACCTTTTACTGGCAAACTTCTTGCGAATAAAGATTCAGGACTATACTTGTGTATTTGCTGCAGCAATAAACTTTTTGATTCCAATACTAAATTCGACTCTGGAACGGGTTGGCCAAGTTTTTATGACATTGAAAATAATGATGCAGTAAGAATAGAATCTGACAGAAGTCATGGCATGGAAAGAAATGAGGTGTTATGTGCAAATTGTGAAGCCCATCTTGGCCATGTTTTTAACGATGGCCCTGAACCAACTGGTCTTAGGTATTGTATAAACTCACTTTCATTAAATTTTGAATCCAATGGAGAAACAGAGTGAGAGAATGGATGATTTACGGTGCTAATGGCTTCACAGGAGAATTGACTGCACGAAGAGCTAAAATGCAAGGCATGAAGCCCATTTTAGCTGGTCGAAATGAAGAAAAAATAAAAGCTTTAGCTGATGAATTAGATTTATCTTTTCGATGTTTTTCACTCGAAGATAAAGCTCTAGCAGAATACATTAGAGACGTTTCAGTGGTCGTACACTCTGCGGGACCTTTTTCTAAGACAGCAAAACCTATGATGGAAGCTTGCATTAAAGCGAACACCCATTATTTAGATATTACCGGTGAAATTTCTGTTTTTGAGGATTCCCAAAGATTATCGCATAAAGCTAAAGACGCAGAAATCGTTATATGTCCAGGAGTGGGTTTTGATGTAATCCCTACTGATTGTTTAGCTGCACAGTTAAAATTAAAAATGCCTGATGCAATCCATTTAAGAATGGGGTTTGATTCCAAAGGAAGATTCAGTAGAGGTACAGCTAAAACAAGTATTGAAGGAATGCCACAAGGTTGTAAGATTAGAAAAAATGGAAAAATAAAAACCATTGCTCTTGGTGCTTTAGACAGAAATATTGATTTTGGCAATGGTGTGAAACTCTCAGTCGCTATTCCATGGGGCGATATTTCGACCGCGTTTTATAACACTTCAATTCCAAACATTGAAGTCTATATGCCCACTTCAATTGGGGCACTGAGGTCTATGAAATTTGCTAATTATCTGCGTTGGTTATTAGCATCCAGTTTTATTCAAAAATTTTTAACGAATAAAGTAGATCAAGGTCCTAAGGGACCTGATGAGAATGAGCGTAAGAACTCACCTATGTATGTTTGGGGTGAAGTGGAGAATGCCGTAGGGAATAGAGTCACATGTCGAATAAAAACAAACAATGGTTACGATCTAACGGTTAATGGTTCTATTGCTTGTGCCAACCATCTATTAGAAGACTATGAGGGTGATTATGGAACTTTGACACCCAGTCAATTAGCTGGTCCTAATTTAGTTGAACGCCTTCCTGATTGTGGTACTTTCATGTTTGAAACATTTTCATAAATTTGGGTTTAAGCTATACAATCCAATTAACTCAGTCTTATCAATAACATGCCCTTCTAGCGTTTTTTGCACATCAGCAGCTGTAAATAGACCTTCAACTGGGCATTGTTTAAAGTCGCATGCAAAAAGCTGAAATCGGTAATGGTGAATTAACTCATCATTCCAAGGAGGACATGGTCCTTCATAGCCAAAGTAATTACCCTTCATTTCAGGATTACTGGCCATGAAATTTGTATAATCATTGATCCCTTGGCGACTTTCCTTGGGACCATTTGGATTTTGTTTGCCACCTGCAGTGATTCCATCTGAGCAATCACCTTCGTCAATACTGTTATTCGAGGGCTTAATGTCCACCATCACCCAATGAGTAAAATTAACTCGAGGTAAATCCTTTGAAATCATTCTACCTTCTTTATTGAAATCATCTAATGAAGATGGAACATCCGTATCGATGCAGAGCAAGATTAATGATAGGGCATTACTCGGTATTTCAGTCCATGATATTTGTGGATTTTTATTGAGCCCAAGAGTCATATGATTATCTGGATCTTTAATTCCAAAGGCACATCGCTCAGGAATAAAGCCATTGTGTTTAAATGTAGTGGATTGAAGCTTCATGATTGTGTTTTTTTAGTGGTAGTTAGGTTTTTAATAAAGTCAGATTGAAAAAATAAAATCAACGCTGAGAGTAACATTGCACATCCCCATTCAGTTGAAGTTATAAAAATAATTTCGTAAAAATTTTCCCATTCTTGAGCATTGTAAACCACAAAATAAAAAGCAAGAAATAAAGCCCACAGGAACATTCTCATTTTTTGACTGATAGGCAACCCATATAATTGAGTGACCATGAAGATGCCTAAGAATCCAAATACAAACATAGGCCAATTGTGTCCAATCATAACTGCCACCATTAGTGCATGGATAACAACCATAACCTCAACAAAGGTCGTCCATTTAGAATTCAAGTGAGCACGAGTAAAAAATAAACTGCCTTGAAGTAATAATAAAAACATATAAAAGAAGCCAAAGATATGCCCTTGAGTCATCACCATTGGGTGATACCAAAAAGTATAAATTGTAGCCCAAGCAAAATAGTAGCCATGGTATTTTCTTAATCCTTGAGCTGCAGTTGTGACAAAGTTTAAAGGTTTGCCGAAAAACATTCCTCGTCTTTGATTCTCCATAATCAAAACCACAAACAGCAGGACAATAACTGACCACTGAGCTGATACTTCAGTCACATCTTGAGCTAAACCGTCATACCAGATGGCAGTTTGTAAAAGATGTAAAAGTATGAAAACAGCATTAATGATAAGCGCTGCAATATTAAACCAATGCAAACCAGCTATGTATTTAGGCTGGCTTTGTTGTGCTTTGTAAATTAACCACCAAATACTGCATTGATGCAAAAGGAAAAGAACCCAAACAGTCAATCGTGACATAAAACTCGGTTCAAGTAATTGCCATTTATACCAAAATGCAATCCCTTCAGGTTTAGGTAGCAATGTATGATCTTGGAACCAGAATTGATCTGTCACCCAAATTAAAATGGTAAAAAAGAAACTGGCAGCAATACCAATTTTTAAAGCTTTTGCTGAATTTATTTTAGTATTCATAGTATAAATTAATTTTGATTGAACCATTCTATGTTAATTAGAAACTATATAAAACTGCTTACAGATCGATTATGATTAATTTTTATATTTTTGTGGAAGGTAAAAAGATGACATCATTTTTCAATTTTTTTAAAAAAAATGCAGAAGAAGTCACTACTCAGATAGAATTTAGTTCTCAAGAAATAGCAGTGGGTGTTCTATTGATTGAAATGGCAAGAGCTGATTTTCAACAGGATGAATCTGAGAATCAGTCTATTATAGACTTGCTGCAAAAACATTTCGACTTAACTCCTGAGAATTCAAAATTACTATTTAGTCAAGCTGAAGATAACCTCAATGAAAGCGTGTCATTGCATGAATTCACAAAAGATCTGCATGATAATCTTGATCAAGATCAAAAGGAAGAAGTGATTACTTTACTGTGGAAATTGGCTATTTCTGACGATAATCTTGACAAGTATGAGGATTATTTAGTTCGTAAAATTGCAGACTTGCTCTATGTATCCAACTCAATAGTATTGAAGATTAAGCACCAAGTATTCATAAAATAGTATTTTTAATGGTTTCAACAATTGGAGAAATATTTTGATGAATGGGATTGATAGCAGGAATTCCAGTTTCTTGAATTATTATCTCAGAGTTAAAGTTTTCATCATTGCAATTGATACAAATACCAAGTGTTTCTTTTCCGTAGTTTTTTATTAATTCTATTTCTTCGATTAGAGTAGGTATTTCGCATTTAAACTCTTCAAAGTTATCAAAATATTTCCTGTCAAATGGATGCACTAAAACAACACCTTGTACATCAGCAGATAAGAGTAACTCCGAGCCACAAGGTCCAGAAGGGTTTCTTAAAGAGGATTGGCCTTCTATTAACATCAGGTCAGGCTTACTTTCTTTTTCACATTCTAGAATGGCTTTCTCAAGCTCCCCTGAAACAAAGTCATTGATTGTTGAATCCAGTATAAAACCATGTTTGAAGCCTTGCAGAAATCCTGTTTGACCAGTATAGATAACCTCTGTTTTAACGTCTTGTTGATTTAAAGCATTGGTTAAGAATTGACACGCTGTTCTTTTACCTACTGCACAATCACTCCCTAGGACAGCTATTCTAGGTGTTTCTAAGCTGAGTATTTTTCCACTCCAAAAAGACAGTTGATCAATGGTTTTTGGTTTTCTAATATCATGAATGACTGCATTGTTTTGTATAGAAAGAGTGTTAAATTCTGGGTCATTTCCTAGAATCTCATGCAACCCACACACCACATCAACTCCATTATTTAAAGCATCTATAATGACATCACGGTGTTCAGTAGGGAGCTTGCCTCCTCCAAATGCAACTCCTATTACAAGAAAATCTGGTTTTTGATCCAATGCTTGGCAAGCAGTATTGAAATCTGTATAGATTGGGATAGTTTTTATGCAATTTGTGACTAGTTCATCAGTATTGCAACCATCAAATTTTTGATCAATTACACCTAAAATATTAAACCGATCAGAATATCTGAGTAAACCATGTGCTGTTTTAGCATGTATTTCATTCAATAAGCCACCACTATAGACAAAAGCACTGCCTCTGGGATCATTCATTGTAATAAACTCCTAATCCTAATTCTCCATTGGTTCTCATCATACCATTCTTACAAATATACCCTCCAGAGACTAAATCCCAACCTAGATCAAAGAACCCATCCAAGTCAATATACTGGGTTGCAGACGATGAAAATGCAGCATGCAAAGCAGCAGCAATACTAATTTTACTTTCATCCATACAACCCCACATCAATCCAATCCCCTCATTCTCCGCAATTGTGGCAATTTTTAATGCCTGATGTATGCCTCCACATTTCATTAGTTTGATATTAAAAACCCCAAAAGGTTTTGGGTTTGAGACTAAGGCAATAGCATCATCAGGTGAGTGCAAGCTTTCGTCAGCGACACAGATAGCTCTGATATCATCTGAGAAATTTAACATTTCTTTATCCTTATTCACTTCTAATGGCTGTTCTATTAACTCTACGCCTAAATGATGTGTTCGATCGTAAAATTTTTCTAAGTCTTTCAAGGAATATCCTCGATTCGCATCAACACGAATTGCTACAGAATCAGGGCTTAAGTCAAAAAGAGCAGAAACTTTTTCAATATCTTCATCTACATTTTCACCAATCTTAATTTTGAGATGAGAGAATCCATTATCAATATGTGTTTTAGCATCATCGATAGTTTTTTTGAAAGAAGAAACACCTATTGTGATGGAAGTTGGCAGTGTTTTGTGAGATCTACCTAAAAAATCAATGAGCGATTTATTCTCTAATTTAGACAATAAGTCATAGATTGCCATATCGACAGCAGATCTTGCTGCAGGGAAATGCTTTAAATTATTCTCCAGTAATTCAAATATATGGTTGGTATTTTCTACATTGATCCCTATTAAGTTCTTAGAGAAATGCTTAATTGTTTCATAAGACTCTTCAACAGACTCTCCTGCCACCTCAGGTGAGGGAGCTCCAGATCCTAAGCCAATAATTCCCTTTTCGGTTGTCAGTTCAATGAATATATTCTCAACAGATTCCATAACCCTTCCTGCAATGGCCCATGGTGCTTTGAGTTGCATATCATGCTTAAAAATATTTGCCTGCTCTATCTTCATAATCTAGTCATACTATAATATTTGCAATAAATTTGTGCATACTGTATTTGTTAATAAGCTATTAATAGGAATGATCATTATCAGAGATTGAATGATAACTATGGCGATGACAGGTGAAAAATCAAAACCAGCTGGATAAGGTAATCTTTTTTGTATTGGTTTGAGAATGGGGACAATCAATTGTCTGATAAAATCTGATATAGGGGTGTCATTATTTGGAGACAACCAACTCAAAAGAGAATGCGCTATAACACCAAAGAAAAAAATCTTTAAAACAAAGGTTATTAAGGTCATCGCACTCAAGGCCAATAATTGAATTAGGTTTAGTCCAACTAAGCAATATAAGGAGAAGGCAAACCACAGCGAGAAAAATTTAATCATTATGGACAGGCCAACGAGAAGAAGAAACAGCTGATCTTTGCTCTTAATATAAGACGATAACGGCCTAATTAATGGATTAGTAGTTAAGACAATAGCTTGATGAATTGGATTGGTATTATTGACCCAGATCGAAGAGAATATTCTGAGCATCAAACCAAATATCAGTAAATCTATAAGCGTTTTAAATAAGAATAAAAAAAGGTGCATCTTGCTCTATAGTTTCATCTAAGTATTGTAATCAATCTTCTTGATTGCCTAATTCAACTGACCTTTGCTTTGCAGAAGCAATTGCTTCTTCCCATATGTTATCTAGCTTATTTTCCATTAAAGAATCAAATGCGGCTTCAGTAGTTCCTCCTGGTGACATCACTTTCTTTTTTAAGGTTTCAAGATCATCAGAGCTATTGAGTGCTAAATGACTTGCACCTAAAGCAGTTTGAATAGCGAGAGTCTTTGATATTTCTTCTGGAATACCTGCTTTATTTCCTGCCAGTTTGAGGAGATTCATCATGTGAAAAAAATAAGCTGGACCACTGCCAGAAACAGCAGTTATGGTGTGCATCCATTCTTCATCTTGGATCCATATTGTTTTTCCTACGGAATTAAAAATATAAGTAGCTAGAACAATTTCTGATTCTGTTAAATTCGATTGTATCAAGGCCGATATTCCTTGCCCAACTAAACAAGGAGTATTAGGCATGACTCTACAGATTTTTGTTTTTTCTCCAAAGATACTTTTCATTTGTTGCATATCAATTCCAGCTGCAACCGACATAATCATTGCATTTTTTTTTGATTGGCTAGCTTTTATATCCTCAGCAACACTCATAAATACTTGTGGTTTTATAGCCATGATGATAATTTCTGATTGTTCAACAATGGCATTATTATTCACCTCAAGATTTAATTTTTTATTGAGTATCGAAAGCAATTCTCTTCGTTTTTCAGAAGGGTCTGAAACATAGATATGAGCAGCATTGTGTCCATGCAAGATTAATCCTCGAATGATTGCTTCGGCAACCATGCCACCACCAATGAAACCTATTTTTTTATTTTCATACATAATCTGTAAATCTAAATTGACTTTCTTACTCCAAATAATGCTGTGCCTATTCTAATCATATTTGAATTATTATGAATGGCTAACTGATAATCATCAGACATTCCAAGAGAAATAGTATTCATATTATAGCCGTTTTGATTCAGGTCATCAAAAGCGTCTTTTAGTAATTTGAAGCACTGATCACGATGTTGCAATGAAGAACCAGGTTGTGTCATGCCCATCAAGCCTCTGATTTTTAAATTCTGTAGAAGTTCTATTTCTTTAATCAATTGAGGAATTTCATTGATAGGTAAGCTATCCCTTGTATCATCATCATCAAGTTTAACTTGTATACAAATGTTTAATGGTTGTATTTTTGAAGTTCTATATTCATGGAGCTTTTGTGCCACTTTAATACGAGTAATGGTGTGAACCCAATCAAAATGTTTTGCAATTAGTTTTGTTTTGTTTGATTGTATTGAACCGATAAAATGCCAAGTGGCTTGCTCTTTAAATAAATTAATTTTTTCAATAGCTTCTTGAAGATAGTTTTCACCAAAATGATTAATCCCTAATTGATATGCTGTATTTATTTCTTCGATAGATCTTCTTTTAGTCACAGCAATAAGAGTGGGAGGCTCAACTAAGTGATTATTTTGATCAATAATTTTTGCAATTGTCTTCTGGATTGAACGGTAGTTTTTTTCAATCTGATTCATTGGGAAAAATGCTTTTTGCATCAAATACAGGACCATCCACACATACTCTTTTCATAGCTTCACCTTCTGGAGTATGTACCTTTACAGTGCAGCCAGCGCAGCCTCCAATAGCACAGGCCATATACTCTTCCAGAGATAGCTTACAATCAACATGATGAGATTGTGCTAATTTACTTGTGGCTTCAAGCATTAATTCTGGACCACAGGCATAGATGATGATTTTTTCCTTATCTTCTTCCTTTATGCTCTGGATCCATTGATCAGCCAATTCAGTCACATAACCTTTATGACAACCTTCAAAATTCGATAAACTGGCTAATCGACAAGGAATGTTAAGATTTTCCATCGAATCAATGGTGGCATTAGTCTCTATATCTATACCAGCAACATCAATTTTTGATCGACTTAAATGAAAGGGGAAAGGTAATTCAGAGCCAAAAAAAGCAATAGGTTGGTGGTTGTTTTTTGATCGTTTCAAATATTCTGCGAGAAATAATACTGGAGGTATACCTATTCCACCTCCGATCATAACTGGAATTTTATTAGGATTACTATGATTAAAACCATTACCAATGGGTCCCATTAGGTTGACTTGATCTCCTGTTTTCAATTTACTTAAGGCTTCAAGACCTGAGCCTATAATTTTATACATAAACTCGACCGTATGTTCTGTGGCATTATTTCTCAAATAGGAAAGAGGTCTTCTGAGTAAATGATTTTCTCCGCAATCGATAAAAGCAAATTCACCTGGCTTTACTTTGGAAGCTGATTTAGGTGCTTTTAGGGTCAAAACAAATTGTTGATCCGTGTATTCTTTTTGAGATATGACGGTTGCTGTTTCTTCAAAGACAGTTGTGATATCTTCACTCATTTTGATGAATGTCTATTTTGCATCAAGGATAATAAAGCCATTCTCATTGCAATACCATTCGTGACTTGTTCATTAATTACAGAATGGGGTCCATCCGCTACTTCATTCGCAATTTCTACTCCTCGATTCATTGGACCAGGATGCATGACAATTACATTTTTATTGCACTTCGCTATTTTTTCATTGGTTAAGCCATAAGCTTTAAAGTAATCTTCAGATTCAATATCAACATTCGTCTCTTTAATTCTTTCTTTTTGTACCCGAAGAGCTATAACAGCATCCGCTTTATGCAGTCCGATCGAAAGATTATTCGTATAGTCAACACCTAAGTAATGTTTCATATTGGGCCTAAATTGATCGGGAGCAATCAATGTTATTTGACCAGTGTTCATAATCGATAGACCTTCCACTAAAGATCTCGCAACTCTTGAATGCTTGATATCTCCCACTATGGCGACTTTTATTTTTTTAAAATTATCTGTATGTCTTTGGATAGTTAAAAGATCTAGTAAGCCTTGTGTAGGATGTGAAATAGATGATTCTCCTGCATTGATTAAGTGCGAATTTTCTCCAATGTTATTTTTTAGAGTCTCTAGAAATCCCTTTTTTTTATGTCGAATTACAAAATAGCTCACACCCATTGCTTCAAGTGTCTTGATAGTATCAATGATCGTTTCACCTTTCGTTCTTGAAGAATGCTCTTCATCAATATTTAGAACATTACTCCCAAGTTTTGTGGCAGCTATTTGAAAAGAACTTCGAGTTCTTGTGCTGGGCTCAAAAAAAATATTAGCCAGATCAACTCCTTGAAGAATTTGTTCTGAGGATGAGGCATTATTTTTCTTGGATAGGAAGTATTCAGCTAACTCAAGAAGGTCACAAATCATCTCCTTTTCAAGATCTTTTAAATAAAGCAGATGTTTCAACACTCCTGTTCCTTATAGAATTTATTATTTATTTTACGATTCAATATCATTTAATTTTAACCATTGCTCTAAAATAATTTTTGCTGCAGTGCTATCGGTTTGCCCCTTTTTGATTCTATTTTTTAGCACACCGGATTGTCTCTTATCTTTTAATTCTTGTTTAGCCATCTGAGTACTAAAACCTTCATTAATCAATATTGTTGGAATTGTATATTTTTTTTCTAGAGCAGATGAGAATATTTTAATTTTTGTAATTAGTTTTTTTGTTTGTTTATTCTCTGAATCCGGAATACCAATAATTGCTTTTTGTGGTTTAAAATCTGAGATGATTTCATCCAAATCATTCCATTTTGGTTGCCCATTAATCATTTTTATTGCAGGCATAGGTGTTGCTGTATTGGTAATCGTTTGTGCAATTGCAACACCAATCTTTTTTGTTCCAAAATCAAAACCTATGAAAACATTCACGCTCATATCATTTTTTACTTTCTTTATTTATTAAGCATGGCCAATCTCATTACTCATATTATTAATATTAATGCCAAGCCTCTGAATTGCATATTCCCATCGACTGTCATAGGGTGTATTAAATAAAATATTATCGTCTGAAGGAGCACATAGCCAAGAATTAGTTTTTAGCTCGTCCTCTAATTGTCCAGCACCCCAACCAGCATAACCCAATACCAAAAGTGAATCTTTTGGACCGTTGCCAGAAGACATTTCTTCTAAGATATCTCTAGATGTGGTGATGTTAAATTGTTTATTGATTTTTGAGGTATGTTTATAGTGACCGTCCTTATGGATAACAAAACCTCTTTCCGAACCCATAGGACCACCTTGCATAATAGGTACATTAGTAAAATGATTGACGCTATTGAGATCCAATTCATTAAATATTTCCTCAATACTGTTTGTTGCAGGTCTATTGATGATTAAGCCAAGCGAACCCATTGCATTATTTTCACAAATTAGTGTGACTGTTTTATAAAAATTTGGATCATTCAAATTCGGTGAAGCGATCAGTAATTGTCCTGTTAAATTATCAATTATTGATTGATTATTTCTCATTCAACACTTTTTCTAACTGGTCGAAGAGAATAGTTGAGACACTGTATTGATTGTATTTATCTATTTCTCTCATTCCTGTTGGGCTTGTAATATTAATTTCAGTTAGGAACTCTCCAATGACATCGATACCGGCAAATAAAATTCCATTTTCAATCAGTGTCGATGCAATGGTATTGCATATTTCTTTATCTCTCTTATTTAAAGGACGAACTTCAGGTTTAGCACCCACCACTAAGTTTCCACGATTTTCCGTTTCAGAGGGTATTCTGGCAAGAAGAAAGTCGCAATGTTTCCCATTAATAATATGTATCCTCTTATCACCAGTTTTAATTTCTGGTATATAAGTTTGTGCCATGATGGTTTGTGTGAAGTCTGCAGTGACAGCCTCGAGTATAGAGCCTGTATTAAGATCATTTTTTTCAATAACAAAGATAGATTTACCTCCCATTCCATCGAGAGGTTTGACAACGGTTTTATCTTGGTTTGAGATAAAACTTCTGAGCTCCTTTTCTGAAGAGCTGATCAAAGTCTTAGGAGTTAAGTTTGGAAAAAGGCTAATACTGACTTTTTCATTAAAATTTCTTAAAGCATCAGGACGATTAACGACCAATGTTCCACAAGAAGACGCTAAATCAAGTATGTAGGTGGTATATATGTATTCTTTATTAAATGGTGGATCCTTCCTCATTAGGATGATGTCAAAATAAGACAATTCTTTGGCTGTATCATCTTCAAGTGAGAACCATTCAATTGGATTATCTTTTACCTTTAATTTTTGTCCTGATCCAATGGCCTTACCATCAATAATTTTAAGATCTTTCTGCTCCAAATACGTTATCTCATAAGATCTGGATTGTGCCTCCAACAAGAGATCCAGGGTCCCATCTTTTTCAGGAGTGATCCCGCTAATTGGATCCATAATTACTGCTAATTTCATATTGATATGTTTTTTCTCAGATTAATACTAGTTATATTAAACTAATTGGCCAGATCCCCATATAGATATTGCAAAATACTGATAATCATAATTGGTGCAGTTTCGGTTCTCAGAAGCCTAGGGCCTGTTCTTATTGTTCGATAACCAGTTTGTTGTGCCATATATTTCTCAGATTCAGTGAATCCACCCTCAGGTCCAATAGCGACAGTGGCATTTTTGATTTGTTTAGTTTTAAGTTCTTCAGATCCTGTGGTATCAAGAAAGAGGGAGAGTTCAGTCTTATATAAGCTTAGTAATTCTTTATTCAGTTGAGCTGGTTTTTCTATTGATGGCAATTTAACTCGACCTGATTGTTCAGCTGCATTAACAATGACATTCTTCCAATGATCCATTTTTTTCGGAGTATTTCTACTATTGAGCTGCACTACAGAGTTATTTGTTACTATTGGTATGATTCTACTAACACCTAATTCCGTTGCTTTTTGGATTGCTAAATCCATTCTTTGACTTCTTGACACGGATTGCAACAAAGTAATGTTTAGAGGTGATTCTGCAATGGGTTTGTGCTTTTTGATTAACTGAATTTCAACAGCCTTTCTTTTTTTAACGAGGATTTCTGCATCCCATTCAAAACCAGTGCCATCAAAAACTGATAGTTTATCACCTTCTTTAAATCGTAAAACCTTCGTTAAGTGATGAGCAGTATCACCTGATAAGATGATTTTTTTTAATCCTTTGGTTATTGGCTGACAATAAAACCTCTGTTTTCTCTTACTTCTCATTCCACTCTAATATTATAATTGGGTATACTAATATTGATTAATTCATCTTTAGTTTCTATTCTAAACCATGCAACGTCAGGAGTGATAGAAAAATGGGTTTTACTAAAAACATTGTATTTGTGGAAGGCGCTAGAATACCTTTTTTAAGATCTGGAACTGCTTATGATGATCTTTCCACATATGAGTTAGGTCATTTGGCAATTAAAGGTATTTTAACTCGTACTGGAATTAACCCCTCTGATATTGATGAAGTCATCATGGGAAATGTAGTAGCAAATGTAAAAACACATAATGTTGCAAGAGAATCAGCATTGTTAGCTGGCATTCCTGAGTCGGTTCCATGCTACACAGTAAGTCAGGCTTGTATTTCTGCTAATCGTGCTATTGCAGATGCAGTTGGTAATATTTTGTCAGGCCAAGCAGAAGTCATCATAGCAGGAGGGGTTGAAAGTGCTTCTGATGCTCCTATTGGTTATAAAAAAAGGATGAGAAAAAAATTAATTAAGGCACAAAAAATAAAGTCTCCACTGCAAGGGTTAAAATTTTTATTCTCATTGAGGCCAACTGACTTTTTACCAGATCCACCCAGTATCTCAGAGTTTTTTACAAAAAGAAGTATGGGAGATGATGGAGAAATCATCGCTTCAAAATATGGTGTGACCCGAGAAGAAACAGATGCTTTTGCTGCCCGTTCTCATCAACTGGCTGCTAAAGCAAATAAAGAGGGCGCATTTAAAGATATTGTTGAAGTTTCACTACCACCCAAATTTATACCTATCAAAGAGGATAATGGAGTTAGGGGAGATACAACAGTTGAAGCTATCGCAAAGTTAAAGCCAGTTTTTGATAAAAAACACGGCACATTTACTGCTGCGAATTCTTCTTTTTTGACTGATGGAGCTGCTGCAACCTTGATTATGACTGAAGAGAAAGCAATTGAACTTCAGTTGCAACCTAAATCAAGAATTGTTGATTTTGTCTTTACAGGGCAGAGCCTAGATGATGAATTGCTCTTAGGACCTGCTTATGCGATACCAAAGGTACTGGAAAAAACTGGATTGACTATAGATGAAATTGATTTTTTTGAATTACACGAGGCATTTTCTGGACAAGTTTTAGCAGTATTAAAAGCTCTAGAGTCAGAAGAATTTTCAAAACATAAGCTTGGTTTAAAAGAGAGTATAGGCAGTATTCCTATGGAGAAAATAAATACTGAAGGCGGCTCACTTTCCATAGGCCATCCTTTCGGAGCAACTGGCGCGCGCCTGCTTACAATGGCCTCTAATAAATTAATTAAGGAAAATGGTAAGTATGCTCTAATTGCTGCTTGTGCCGCAGGCGCTCATGGACATGCAATGATAATAGAAAAGTATGAATGAAAAAATGGACTCAAAACAAAGTAAAAATGTGACGATAGAGATTAGGGATGCTGTAGCTGTTATTTGGCTTGATAAGTCCAATTCAGAACAAAATATTATGTCTTTTGACTTACTTAGTGATTTTGAAAAGACTTTTGTTGCTTTGGAAAATGATGATTCTATTGAGGGTATTGTATTAATCAGTAAGAAAAAGGATTTCATTGCTGGTTTTGATATCCATTCTTTTAAAGCAGAGAAGAAAGGAGACTTCATTCCTGTATTTCAGGAAGGCCATCAATTTCTTCAGTACATAGAAGATTTTCCTAAGCCTATTGTTTCAGCTGTTCATGGCGTTTGTTATGGGCTCGGCTTAGAAATTACTTTAGCCTGTCAAGGAAGAATAGCTTCTGATGATAGGCGAACAAAATTTGGCTTACCTGAGGTTAAATTAGGTATTCTCCCAGCTGGCGGTGGAACCCAGAGGCTTCCAAAACTAATTGGTGCAAGTGGAGCATTAGATATGATGCTGACAGGTAAAGATACCTATGCGAAGAAGGCTTTAAAAATAGGTTTGGTTGATGAAGTTGTAAACCAAAATAAACTTTTAAATGCAGCTTGCTCAATGGCCAAAAAATTGAAGAATAATTCAGCAAAGAAAATAAGGAAACAATCTTTGATGAATCGATTTCTGGATCATACATTCATTGGAAATAAATTAGTTTTTAATCAAGCTAGAAAAACTATTAACAAGATGACAAAAGGACATTATCCAGCACCCTTAGCTATCATTGATTGTGTTGAGGTAGGCCTAAAAAAAGGCATCCATGTAGGTTACCAAAGAGAGTCAGAATTATGTGAAGAGTTGATCATTGGTGATGTTAGTAAAGAATTAATGAATATCTTTTTTACATCTACTGAGAAAAAGAAAAACCCAATTACTGCAAAATTTTCCACTGTTCATTCAATGGGCATTATGGGTGCAGGGTTCATGGGTGCTGGTATTGCAGAGATTTCTATCAAAAATGGGATGAATGTATTAATAACAGATGTAGCAGACAAAAACATCTCATATGCGAAAAAAGAAATTTGGAAGCGACTTGCAAAAAAAGTGAAGAGAAAAGCCATCACATCCCTACAAGCTAAAGAGATTATTCATCGCATGAGAGGCAATGTTGCGATAGATGAATTTTCAAAAGTAGATTTAGTTATAGAAGCTGTTTTTGAAAATATGAGTTTAAAAAAAGAAATTATTGCAAATCTTGAGACTCATACTAATGAAGATACAATTATTGCATCAAATACATCATCTTTGTCTATTTCAGAGATGGCAGAATCTGCTAAGAGGCCTGAAAATATTATAGGTATGCACTATTTTTCTCCCGTGCCACTGATGCCTTTATTAGAGATAATAAAAACCCCATATACTGCTGAGCATGTGGTTGCTGCAAGTTATGATCTTGGTGTTCGACAAGGCAAGACTTGTATTATTGTTAAAGACAGTCCTGGTTTTTATGTGAATAGGATTCTAGGTCCTTATATGAATGAGGCACTGAAGATGTTTGATGAAGGTGTAGACATAGAGTTAATAGATCGTGCAATAGAGAAAATAGGTTTTCCTATGGGGCCAATAACGCTTATGGATCAAGTAGGTTTAGATGTTTGTTCTGCTGTTATTAGCGAAGAGCGCCTTCTAGCAATGGATGAAAAAACTAGAAATGAGGTCTCTTTTACGGTTAAAAAAATTCATAATGAAGGAGGCTTGCTTGGTAAAAAAGGCGGTAAAGGTTTTTATATTTATGATAGCAAAACAGGTAAAAAAACCAGTGTTAATCACAGTATCGATGCATTGGTTGATAGGGAGAATCAAAACAGTATTTCATTTGGAAATGTTCAGAAACGATTGCTTTTCCCTCTATTAAATGAAGCTGTATTATCTCTATCAGAGGGCATTATCAGCAATCCAAAAGATGGAGATATAGGAGCTATTTTTGGAATGGGTTTCCCACCTTTTAAAGGCGGTCCTTTTAGAATGCTGGATAAAAATCTTGACCTCATTTTGTCACAGATGGAAGAATTAGTTGATCAGTATGGTGAAAGATTTAAGCCTGTAGATTTCTTGAAAGAGCATCAAAAAACAACTAAACATTTTTATAAAAGCTAAATGGCCTCGCTTATGAAGCATCAAAATATTTTTGGAAGAATTGCTTATACATCAAAAAAACCTGACCTGATGAATCAATCTAGGGGACATGAAACCTTTCATATAACTAAGCATAATGATGGCAAAGTCATCTTAAGAGCTCATTGTGAAATCGAAGAACCAGAACCAACTGTCATGCGAGATGTAATTTTATCTCAAGATAAGAATAATAAACCTACAGACTGTTTTATTCGATTGACTGTTGGCGATGAATTTATGGGTTCAGGTTGGTTCCGATTTGATTTAGATGAAACAGGCGATGGGATTATAGAGTGTGAATCTTTTGGTCCATCCATAGATCGTATTTCACAAAAAGAAAAAACCAATGGATCATTCCATGCATTTGGAACTCACCCAATAGTGGGCGATGGTTTTAATTGTAAATCCATTGATATCAGCAATGGGCCAGTGATAGAAACAATGAGATGCTTTATGCCTTCACTGGATCATCGGGGAGCTACACCTCCATTAATTTCAGAGCTGACTATAGGTTGCCAATATCATGGTATAGAGGAGATTTTAGTTCAAGCAGGACAATTTAATTGTCATCACTTCAGTTATATTGATGAGATTGGGTTTAATGATGGTGTTAAGCACCCACCTTATGATATTTGGCTTACAGAAGATGATTTCATTATTGTTCAAGCTTCAGTAACTGGCTATATGCAAACCTGGTATGAATTAGTTGAATTGAGTTATGACTAAAACTCTATAGCTCAATATTTATTAATTCTGTTTCAATTAATTGAATATCATCTTTATCGGCTTGATAACGAATTCCTACACCACCAGCTTTTCGCCATTGACTAATATTTTCGGGGCGGTCATCAATCAAAATATTTTTTGTTCCTTGGTATTGAGCAAATGGAGATTTTTCTCTAACAATAAAAATTTCTTTTGGAGGCGGAGATAAATTATTCTCAATCCATATGTTTTTTTGAATGATAGTATTTTCCTCATCATTTCTTAAAGGGGAAGACAGGATTGAATAAGAGCCTGTATATTTAAGTGCTAATTTAATGATTTGATCACAACTCGGTGTTTTAGGTATATTTGAAAAAAAGTCACTTCCTATTATTCTATCGAGTTGATCTGCAAGTTCTTTCTCAGAAAGCTCTTTCCAATGATTGACACCAGCCCAATCAGCAAACGCTTTGAAAAAATCGGCTAGGACACCATCCATGTCCAAAAAAATAATGGCTCGGTTGCTCATAGAAATTTATATTCTTGATAAAAGCCGTTTGCCAAGCAAATTCGAGATAAAAATCACTGGTCTCCATTGCCAGGGAAGGATATAAGTTTTTTTAGCACTATCAATCGCTTTGACCATCTTGGTTGCAGCTACATTGGTATCCATCAAAAAAGGCATATCAAAGTCATTGATATCAGTTAACTCACTTTTAATATAACCAGGACATATTGTTGTCACTTGGATGTTATATTTTTTAAGATAACCTCTCCAGGTATCAGCAAGTCTTCGAACAGCTACTTTTGAGGCTGCATAGCCTCCGAAGAAAGCAGGAAGAGTAAAACTTGCTATCGATGAAATAATAACAATCTTGCCATTTTTTTTATCTTTCATTATTGGAATAAATGGAACTATCGTATTAGTCACACCAAGAATGTTAGTTATCAATGTTTGATTAATTTGTGTAGCATCACCTGAAGACAAATGATCTGAATAAGCAATTCCTGCATTAGCCACAATGATATCAATCCCTTTTTCAGAGTAATTTATAAATTCCTGGCAAACTCGATTAGATTTTTCTTGGTCAGCAACATCGAGAGAGTAAGTGATCACTTCTCTGGCGCCTGCATCTAAACATTGTTGTTTTATCTTTGTTAGTTTTTCTTCTCGGCGAGCTGCTAAACCTAAAATTGTTCCTCTTTTTGCATATTCAATAGCAATAGAAGCACCAATACCACTGCTAGCTCCAGTTATAAATACTTTTTCGTTTTCTTTCATGATTAGAATTCTATTATTGAAAATTGTTTACTAATTTATATTATTTATCTTTATCTTTCATTAAATACATCATTTCTTCTATTAACCATATCCTATCTTGTCCCCAAAGATTGATAAGTACTTGTCCATTTTCATTTTTGACTGAAAAACTAGGTGGCCCCCATTTACCAATTTCATACATCCTTTTTCTATTATTTTCTATTTCTTTTCTCCAATAGTTTGTATCCACTTCTTTTTTTGCATCATCCCAAGATAGACCAAGTTTCAGAATTATATTTTTTAGAGTTTTATCTAAATAACCATGTCTACCTTTAGCCCAAACATCTGTAAGAAATAGATCAAAAAATTCTTCTTCTTTATCAAGACGCTTGATATATGGAAATATAGAATAGCAACGTTCAACAGCCTTTCCCAAGGGATCGACAATATTGCCAAAAGAAATTTCTTTTTGATTGGCTATTCTTTTACAATCACTCAAAATATATAAACCTTTTTCAAGATTAATTTTCATACCTCTCATTACCATAGGAAGAATGGGACGATAATTTATTTTAATTGGTAGTCTTTTTTTCAGTTGTATTAATTGCTTTAAAGCTAAATAGCTATAAGGGCTCCTAGCTGAAATAAAAAAATCAATTTCTATTGTTTGACTCAAAACTAACGTTTTATTATTTGAAGAATTACGTTCTAGAACTAATATTTTATTGTCTTTATTAGCATTTAGATCTTGCAATCTTTTTTCTAAAAACGGTAAACGATCAATACTCCAATAACATTCTCCTTCATAAGCAAATACGGCACCAAGGTAGTGACCCAATTCTTTTCGTTTTTTATTATTGTTTTCAATTTTTTTTACTAATTTTTCTTTAGTCATTGATGTTGTACTTCTCACCATCTCATCAAGTGCTTTTATATCATTACCCCAGAGAGCTTCACCCACTATTTTGGCCATGGAAATAAATTGATCAGAGTTCATTGATAGTAAAATAGTTTGTGCTTTTTCTATCATCTCTATGGACATCTTATTTTTATTAGTTGAAAAATCTAAACCATAGAATGGAGCAATCATACTAGCATCATCAATACTATGTTTTTTCAAAAGTTCTACCTCAGGCGTTGCTGATTCTGGCGGTTCTCCTACAACTAGAGGTGTTATTTTTATATTATACGCAGCATTCAATTGATCAAGAACTTGGCAACATAGATGACTATAAGGGTCATCGACTTGATGGAGATAAAAGACTTCATGAGGTCTTTCATGCTTTATTCTCAGATCTTCTTTTTTGTTTCTTTTTTTAAGTAGTGTGGATTTCGATAGGTATTTTTTTAGAAACAGTCTCCTACTTTCTAGTTTTAACCAATCAATAATGATCATTATCTTATTGCAATGCAGACAATATTTTTTCACCTATCATTTTTTATGTTCCCAAATCTTCTCTTCACCTTCTTTACGAGCAAGAGTTCTAGCTATAACAAAGAATGCATCTGATAATCTATTAATATATTTAAGAGATTGTTGATTGATCTCTTTTTCTTCAGCCAGTTTGAATAATTCTCTCTCAGCTCTTCTGCATATTGCCCTAGATTGGTGAGCAAATGCGGAGCTTTTATTTATTCCTGGGATAACAAAATCTTTTAGTGGAGGCAGTTTCTCATTCAATTCATCAATGAATGTTTCAATAGCAGTTACTGTTTTTTCATCAATACTTTTGAATTTTGGGGCCGATATTTCACCAGAGAGGTTGAATAAGTTTTGTTGTACTCCATAGAGAAAATCTAGGATGTGTTGAGGTATATTTTCTTCAGTTGTAATCAATCCAATAGCAGCGCTTAATTCATCAATAGATCCATAGACATGTATCGTTTGATCGTATTTTGGTACTCGTTGATTACCACCAATGTCAGTGGAGCCATCGTCACCTTTCTTTGTGAATATTTTTGTTAATCTGTTAGCCATAATCCAAATCTCTTTCTTATTGCTATCTTATCGTTTATGAAGCTATAGAAGCAAAAAATTTTATAGTGAAGGCTTATAGGTTAATCCTATGAAAGCTTTTCTTGTCGCAGTTTTATAGCCATTAGCTAAGGTGTATTTCTCATCAGTAAAGTTATTTAAAGCCACCTTAAAAGATAAGCGATCATTCATTCGGTACCTAAAAATTATATTGCCAATGAAATAGGGATGCAACTTGATATCTCCAAAATCAATTCGCGATGAATTTTTTGACATATTGATATTAAGATCCAGTTTTCCAAAACTTCTTCTTAAGCCTATTCCAATTGAGCTTTTAGGTCTTCTTAATAGACGACTCTGATTGGTCAAGTTATCCGCTTCTTGAAGTATGGCATTAAAATTAATTTCCCATTCCATGATTAAGGTGGAGAATTGTAGATCAAATCCTTGAATCAATGCTTCTTCAATATTGTAAAGCTTATAATCAGAATAGTTAAAAGCAATTAACTCATTAATCCTATTTTCATAATATCTCAGTTCAATACGATTAATCTTGTCTGGCGAATATTGTATGCCAATACTTGTACTGTTTGAGATTTCAGGAATTAAGGTTGGATTGCCACCAAAACCATACAGGTCAAAATTAGAAGGATCACGTATTGCCTTGCCAAGATTGGCAGTAAGTTTGATATTAGTATTTACTTTATAGCTGTATTCGAAGTTCCAAGTGGCTTGATCTTGTATAACTTCTTTATTATTTAATCTCATAGCCATTAGCAATTGATGTTTATCAAGAGATGTAAGATTTTCTAAATAAACAGCATCACTTGATAAATTAGTATCCACAGCTAATCCATAATTACTGCTATGAAAGTCTTCTTCTTCTCGTATATATCCAAGAATTAATTCATTAGAGGGATTCCAATGAAAACTATTTTTCCATTCGAGAGATAATTTTTTACTGTAATTAAAGTCAAATGAATTATTCTGATCAATTTTATCTTCATTTAAATTAAGACTAATAGTGGATGACCAAAAACCATTAATTTGATTGTTAATATTAATCGCTGAGACTAAATTTTCGAAATCTTGACTGATTGGGCTAAGAAAAAAATCCATGTATTCAGTTGTACCTGATGTTCTCCAGATGGTTGTTTTAATTGTTCTGTGGGAATCATTTATCTGGAAATAACCATGCAATGAGTTGTTGCTATAGCCATTGTCAATTTTACTATCAGCTTTAGCAGGAAAACCATCTGTTTGATAATGACTCCATTGCAAGCCACTGGTCAGTTTTCCTTTATTTCTAGAAGTCATAAGATTTATATTTTTCATATAATCTGAACCAGTTGTGAGAGATGTTTGAAGGCTATTTCCATTATCTTGTTTTGTGAAAATGTTAATAACACCACCAATTGCATGAGAGCCATAGAGACTGGTTCTAGGGGCTTTAACGATTTCAATTCTATCAATTAAGTCAGGATTAATATTTTGTATGGCAGCTATTCCTGTTGCTGAATCATTGATAGCAACACCATTCAGTAAAATAAGAACATGATTACTGTTGGAGCCTTGAACAAATAAAGATGTCAGTTGGCCTGGTCCGCCATTCATTGAGATATCAATTCCGCTTACAAATCTGAGTAATTCTGCTAAATTAGTTGCTCCTGAAAGGGCAATATCTTCAGAAGAGAGAATGGTGATTGGTGCAGTGACATTATCTTCAGAAATACTCGTTTTTGTAGCAGTAACAACAAGATTATCAAGATCTTCTATGTTTTCTGATAATAATGGGACAGTGAATGTTGTAATGAAAAGCAGTGAAAGAAAAGTGCTTCTTTTTATAAGCTTGAACATAATTATTCCTCACAATGAATTATATATGTAGGAAAACGTCAAACTTAATGAACGCACCCACCCGTACTATATTTATTTTATGTTAAGTAGGTCTCCGGGCTAACAAGCAGTTTCCTGAGCAATAAACCTTCCCATCTTTTGACAGTGGCTTGAATAGACTACTATTCAGTTATTGCCTTTAACTTGATTACCGTTGCGGGGGCAGCGTTGGAATATTTTATTTCACCAACTTCCCAATCAGTTTTACTGAAACTTAACATATTTATTAAACCCTAAAACTACTAACTTGTAAACTTAGGGTTGGAGCCTTTTTTTTCTCCAATCTTGCGTTGTAATGTATTGATCATTTTTGAATGATAAATTTCTTTGAAACAGTATACGATCATGAAATCGATCATGTTGATTAAGCCAAATTTCTAGCTGATGGATCCAGATTCTATAGCCACCCCAGAATGGCGGCCTGGGTAATTTTTTATCATTGGCACTAATTTGGTTTTTCTCGATACTAAATTTTTTTAATACAGCATCGAATTGTTTATTAAGCTCTTCTCTATCGCTAATACATTTGCTTTGATCACTGGCCCAAGCAGAAACTTGACTGCCTAGCGAACGTGAGTAGAAGTAATCATCACTTTCATTTTTAGGAGATTTTATAGCGTACCCTTTAAATCGTACTTGATATCCATAATTATCCCAATGAAATACACCGCTGCATTCAGACTGAAAATCAAGTTCACTAGCTTTATTAGAATTATAATTGGTATAAAAAACAATATAGCCATCTGTGATATTAATTTCTTTACACAATACCATGCGAACATTTGAGACTCCTTCCTGGTCTGTTGTAGCAATAGAAAAACAATTAGGGTTGGGTTGTTTTTTGTCATCACTTACCTCCTTAATCCAATTTTTTAAGACTTCCATAGGATTTAGGATATCTGCTTGATTTAGCTCTATGTTCATATAATACGATACAAGATTTGTTATAATTTAAACTCTGATGCAATGATAGCAATCAGAAATAAAAAGAAGAAAAATAATTGTATAAATTAAAGAGAGATTCAATTGAACAGTCATGAGTGATTTAAAGAAACTAAGATCAAAGCTTTCAGAAATTGATTTAAAAATTATTGATCTAATACATCAAAGGCAATCTTTATCTCAAGATATTGGAGCTTTAAAAAGTACAAAAGGTAAGCCAACAAGAGACTACAAAAGGGAAAAAGAAGTTATAGAATTAGCAAAAGAACACGCGAGTAAGCTTCATATAGAATCTGAAATGGTTGTTGATTTGATGCAACTACTGATAAAAAGTTCCCTCAAGACACAGGAAAAAGCTAGGGTAAAAAAAGAAGGACAAGGATCAGGTCAAAGAGTTTTAGTTATTGGCGGATGCGGAAGAATGGGAAACTGGTTTGTCGAGTTCTTAACATCACAAGGTTATACAGTTGAAATAGCAGATCCTAGTCAAGCAAGAACCAGTCATCATTACTACAAAGATTGGAAAGATACAGATGACCACTACGACATGACTGTAATAGCAGCTCCTTTAAGAGAGTCAATCACGATTTTGAATGACATGTTGGAAACTGGAAGAAAAGGCATCGTCTTTGATATTGGTTCCTTGAAGTCCCCTATTAAAGACTTACTAAAAAGAATGGCAGCAAAAGGAATGCATGTTGCATCTATTCATCCCATGTTTGGCCCTGATGCTGACTTACTGACAGGCAAGCATATTATATTTATGAACATAGACTCAAACAAAACATTATCAATAGTAAGGCAACTATTTGAATCAACTACTGCCCAATTAATAGAAATGTCTATTGATAATCATGATTTTGCTATTTCATATGTACTAGGGTTGTCACATACTCTCAATATAGCCTTTGCAAAGGTATTAGCTAATAGTGGAGAAAATAAAGATTTACTCTCTGAGTTATCAAGCACAACCTTTAAAGATCAATTGAGTGTTGCTAAAAGAGTCACAGATGAGAATCCACATCTATATTATGAAATTCAATATATGAATGAGCATAGCTCTAAAATGATCAGGGAATTAAGTACTGTGATACAAAATATTTCACACTACATTGAGCAGGGAGATGAAGATTCGTTTGTAGAAATGATGGAAGATGGCAAATCATATTTCTCTGTAAAGTAAAATTAATTACAAGGTAAAAATAATGGCAGATTTAATCTATGATGATGGCTACAGAGCTAATGTTGGTATCATTATATCGAATCAAAATAATAATTTATTTTTTGCAAAAAGACGCTATCAGTCAGGTTGGCAATTTCCACAAGGTGGAATCAATGTTGGAGAAACTCCCATCCAAGCCATGTATAGAGAATTGAATGAAGAAACTGGATTGTATAAAAAAAATACAAAATTTATTAAGGAATCAGATCACTGGTATCAGTATCAGATCCCACACAAAAGTATTAGAAAAGCTAAAGATGGGATAAAAGTTATAGGGCAGAGACAGAAATGGTATCTGCTTCAGTTTACCGATGATGAAGAAGCCATTGACTTGAATCATCATAATGAACAAGAATTTGACTCTTGGAAATGGGCAACGCCTGATATTGTTATTAAGCAAGTTATTGGATTTAAAAAAGAGGTCTATAGGAAAGTCTTAGAAGAATTTAAACCTTTTATTGAAAAATAGAATTGTACTATAATGATGCGAACAAATTATAAATTATAAATTATGGAACAAGAGGCGTTAATTTTTACTGATGCAGCAGCTATGAAAGTTGGCTCACTTCTCTCTGAAGAAGACAATACAAAAATGAACTTAAGAGTCTATGTGACAGGAGGAGGGTGTGCTGGTTTTCAGTATGGTTTTTCATTCGATGAAAATAAAGATGAGGGAGATACTGAAGTCACTAAAAGAGGGGTTAATTTAATTGTGGATCCAATGAGTATTCAATATTTAATGGGAGCAGAAATTGACTTTCAGGAAGATCTTCAAGGAGCTCGATTTGTCATTAAAAATCCAAATGCAACTACAACCTGTAGTTGTGGCTCATCATTTTCCTGATCTTTTAATCTCTGAATTAATTTTTTTTGGTGGTAGAAATATACCTCCGAGCATAATAGGAGCATCGGAGCCAGTCACAAGTCTTAAGTCAGAATAGACTGTATCAATTCTTTTTTTTGACAAGTAGGCAAAGCCGGCAGCTTCAACCCATTTAGAGTCAATGCCCCAGTCAGTGGTAAGATATATTTTATTATTTAATTTTTCTTGTATGCTTCTCATCAATAAGTTGTTTTTAGTGCCTCCTCCACAAAAAGCAATTGAAGCGTTTTTTGGGCATTCTTTTATAGAAGTACAAATAATATCAGCTGTTAGTTCAGTAAGGGTTGCTTGTATATCAGTAGATGATATCAATTTATTATAGTTAGATATTCTTTCTTTTATCCATTTGAGATTAAAATAATCTGTGCCTGTGCTTTTAGGAGGCTGCCTTTTAAAGTAAACATCTTTTTTGAATTCATTTAATAACTCTTCATTAATTTTACCCTTTTTAGCCCATTGACCCTTATTATCAAATTCTTTCTTTTTATTAGCTAAACACCAAGAGTCCATTAATATATTTCCAGGACCAATATCATACCCTTTATAATTTCCATTTTTTGAAAGTAGTGAAATATTAGATATTCCACCAATATTAATTAATATCCTATTTTCTTTGTTGTTTGAAAATAGCCATGAGTGAAATAATGGGGCAAAAGGAGCGCCTTGTCCTCCTGAGGCAATATCATTGTTTCTGAAATTAGACACAACTGGAATTCCAGTCACTTTTGCGACCAATGCTGCATCTCCTATTTGAAGAGAGCCAGGAAAGTTAGTATGCAAATGATGCATAATGGTTTGTCCATGCAAACCTATAGCTTCTATATCATATGGACTGATGTTTTGATCGTGTAGTAATTTGTTAACACATTTGGCGAATATATGACCTGTTTTAGAATTCAATTCAATTAAATTTTTTAAATCTATTTTATTTTCCACTCTTGATAATCTTCTTAGATCAGACTTCAATTCCTTTGGAAACTTGATAGTTTCTCCTCCAATAAACTTCCAAGATTGGGTGTTTATTTTCATGAGAACAGCATCAATAGAATCAATGCTGGTTCCTGACATTACTCCAATATATAAATTTGATTTCATATTAAATATTTTATTTTTTATTAATTTGATTATATACCCGATCTATAATGAGCTATATAATTAAACAATCCAATTATGGTTTCTAAAGATAAACAGCTTGATGAAATAAGAAGAGGAACTGAAGAAGTTCTCGTTGAGAAAGATTTTGTCCAGCGATATAAGCAAACTAAACCGCTGAAAATAAAGGTAGGTTTTGATCCGACTGCTCCTGATCTTCATCTTGGACATACAGTCATCATAAATAAAATGAGACAGTTTCAGGAATATGGCCATGAGGTAATATTTTTAATTGGTGATTTTACAGCAATGATAGGAGACCCTTCAGGAGTAAATTCAACCAGACCTGTGCTCACAAAAGAGCAGATAAAAAAGAATGCAAAAACCTATACGAATCAAATTTATAAAATACTTGATAAGAATAAAACAAGAGTAGAGTTCAATTCTAAATGGATGAGTAAGATTGATACTGCAAAGCTTGTTGAGATAACTTCAAACTATACTGTTGCAAGAATGTTGGAGAGAGAAGATTTTAAGCAAAGATTCAGATCTGAGAATCCCATTTCTATACATGAGTTTCTCTATCCTTTAATACAAGGTTATGATTCGGTTGAGCTTCAAGCTGATGTTGAATTGGGAGGTACTGACCAGAAATTCAATTTATTAATGGGCAGACATTTGCAACAGATTTATGGTCAAAAACCACAAAGTGTTATTATGCTGCCTTTGCTGGAAGGTCTTGATGGCATTAAGAAAATGTCTAAGTCAGCAAATAATTATATTGCACTGACAGATTCTGCAGATGAGATGTTTGGAAAAGTGATGTCATTATCTGATGAGATAATGTGGCGTTATTATGAATTACTGAGTACTAAGACAATAGATGAAATTAATACATTAAAACTGCAAGTTAAAGACGGAGAAAACCCAAGAGATATAAAATTTATATTAGCAATGGAAATAGTTGAAAGATTCCATAGTATAAAGCAAGCATCATCTGCAAAAGATTCTTTTCTTAATAGGTTTCAAAAAGGAAAGTTACCAGATGAGATTGAGATTGTAACAATTTCACTAAAAGACATACAAAATAATAATCAAAAAACTAACCTTGCTAAATTACTTTCATTGTCTGAATTAGTAAACAGTACTAGTGAAGGACATAGAGCTATTAAAGCAGGCTCTATAAGGGTTGAAGGTAAAAAAATAGACAACACAAATCTAGTAATTGAAAAGAATAAAACGTATATTTTTTCTTTTGGTAAAAGAAGATTTAAAAAAGTTAAAATTATTTGAATATAACTGTTGCTAATCCTTTAAATAAGTCTACAATCCTTCCTTCGTCTTTGTTAATCATTTTTTAACAAGGCTATGTGATCTTTAAAAATTGAACTTAGGTAATTTGTGTGGGTGCTCGGATCAAGTAACGTAGTTACAGGTGCGAGCAA
>ENA-OREN01000739-OREN01000739.1-marine-metagenome-genome-assembly--contig:-NODE-739-length-43960-cov-8.746758_pt1 | contig 43960 bp, 29 predicted proteins | sample MGYA00248624_ERZ508555 | MGnify/ENA primary metagenome ERZ508555 (study PRJEB26222, sample SAMN06267773) | marine metagenome | isolation source: Saanich Inlet, British Columbia, Canada | place... | reverse complement strand
ACCGCTGGATGCAATAATAGTGCTTTTTGATTCCGATTCATGTTGAAAATTCAATTCTTCCATGGGCATAGTTTATGGATGGTATAAGTGAGATGATAGATGTAAGATGGAAAATAGAAAAATGGCACCAGAATAGCAGGTCATCCATCCCTATCCCTAGTGACAGTTGGGGTAATTTCTGATAACTTTTCCTTAACTAAGTAGTTACAAAATAGTTTGAAATCAATTTGGTGGAATTATAAGTATCTCGGTAAATTTCGGGTCTATGACTGCATTTAATTCTCGCCTTAAATCCCTTTGTGATGATCGTGAATCATGGCTTTGCGTGGGATTAGACATGAACCCGGAAGCATTTGGATCCAAAGATTTAGCCAATTTAAAAGACCATACTTTTAATGTAATTGATGCTACCCGTGATCTGGCTGTTGCTTACAAACCGAATTTTGCATTTTTTGAACGTTGGGGCGCTGCAGGTTTTGCCTGGCTGGAAGAAACAGCAATGTACATTGGCGATGATCATATCAAGATCGCTGATGCAAAACGGGGAGATATTGGGAATACTGCCATTCAATATGCTGATAGTATTTTTGGTCATTTTGGATTCGATTGTGTTACCTTAAGTCCTTATATGGGTAGGGATAGTATTGACCCATTCCTCCATGATCCTGAAAAAGGAGTATTTATTTTATGCCGAACTTCCAATCCATCCGCAGAAGATTTTCAAAATATTTTATCTGATGATAGCACACTTTTCGAAAAGGTTTCTATGTGGGCTAATGGATTAAATGATAAGAATAATGTTGGGCTTGTTGTTGGTGCTACAGCACCGGAAGAATTGACGCGTATTCGGGAAATTTCGCCTGATACATCCATGTTGATTCCCGGTGTGGGTGCCCAAGGTGGAGACCTGGAGCATTCAGTTAAGGTTGGAAACCAATCAGGTGCAGCACTCATAAATATTTCTCGCGGGATCAGTTTTGCTGGTGATATGAGTGAAAAGGCAATCCGGTCCGCTGCTGAAAAGTATGTGAACAAAATGCGAAATTGCATTCAATGATAAACAAAAACCAAATATTAGAAATTTTTAAATCAACGGATGCTTTATTAGAAGGACATTTTGTTCTTACATCTGGTCGGCATAGTTCAAATTATTTTCAATGTGCAAAAGTTTTACAGCATCCGGAATATCTCACAGCATTTTCGGTCATAATTGCTGATGAATTTGAGTCCATTCAACCGGATGTAGTTATTTCTCCAGCCATTGGCGGTATTGTGCTGGGTACAGAAGTGGGAACCCAACTGGGCTGCCGAACTATATTTGCAGAAAGGAAGGATGGGAAAATGGTCATTCGTCGTGGATTCGAAATCAAAGCGGACGAAAAAGTACTTGTTGTGGAAGATGTGATTACCACAGGCGGATCCGTAAAGGAAGTCATGGATATTGTTTCCGAAACAGGCGGAAACATTATTGGTATTGGTGTGTTAGTTGATAGAAGTAACGGTAAGGCTAATCTACATCAGAATCAATATTCAATCGTTAAAATGGATGCAGTCAGTTATGAGGAAAATGAGATTCCCGAAGATCTGGCCGCCATCCCAATACAAAAACCAGGGAGTAGATTTTCATTATGAAAAATATTTTAATCAGTATAATAATAGGAGTCTTAACAGTGAGTTGCGAAAAACAACCTAAACAAGAAGTAAAACCAGTTGAACAGATAGAAGTAGTTGTCATTACAACGCAATATGGAGATATGGTTGTAAATTTTTTCGACCAGGCTGCGCCAATGCATGTGGAGAGTTTTAAAGCCCATGCAAACAGTGGATACTATAATGGAACGATATTCCATCGCGTAATTCCAGGATTTGTGATTCAGGGAGGCGATCCCAATACTAAAGGAGATGATAAATCCAGATATGGAATGGGTGGAAATGCGGGAAAGTATTTTGGTGAGGGCGTTGAAAATGATTCCACTACATGGAATCTTCCTGCAGAATTCAATGATATAAAACACCGCCATGGCATTCTTTCAATGGCTCGTTCTCAATCACCTAATAGTGGTGGAAGCCAGTTTTTTATTTGTGCAGGTGATGTTCCTAATCTTGATGGACAATACACCGTATTTGGGCAAGTGATTGAAGGGCAAGAAATAATTGATCAAATTGTGAATCTTCCCCGGGATGGCCGTGATAATCCAAACCAGCGGATAGAGATGCAAGTTCGGTTAGAAAAACGGACTAAATGACTGAACCCTTCCTGGGATTAGCCCTCGGTGGTGGTGGTGCACGTGGTGCAGCTCATATAGGCGTGTTGCAGGAATTAAGTAAGGCTGAAATACAAATAGATTTAATTTCTGGAACCAGCGCTGGGTCTATTATCGGCGCAATGTATGCTGCTTCTAATGATCCTTTTTGGGTCGAAAGCCGCTTCAGGAAATTTATGAAGAGTGATTCATTTGAAGGTCTCAGATCTGGAAGAATGCTTGATGATCGAAACCCGGATTCTGTTCTGGACCAAATTGCCAAAAAAGTTAAGGATCATTATGTAGTCATGATGGGATTGAATCGGGATTCTATAGTGAAAAGAGAGCCTCTTCGAAGGGCTATTTCTTTTTTGGTACCTGTAGAAAAATTTGATGAATTGAAAATTCCAATGAAGGTTTTGGCAACGGACCTTCAATCTTGTGAAGATTTAATTTTAGAATCTGGTAATTTAATTGATGCGCTTGTCAAAAGTTCATCCATTCCGGGGTTTGTTCAACCATCAGGGGATGAATCAGAATTAATCGTAGATGGCGGCGTGAGTATGCCCATTCCTGTTCCCGTATTACAGATGGATTGTGAATTCATTCTTGCCGTGGACATTTCAAGATATCAACTGGGTCAGATCGAGGAACCAAATATGATCGAGATTATGAAAAGAGCTGATATGGTTACATCACTTCGGTTAAAGTCAGAATTAGCTAAAAAGGCAGATTTTGTTATTAAACCAGATACCTTGGGGCTTCATTGGTCAGATTTTCATCAATTTGACACCCTGGTCGAAAATGGAAGAAAAGCAGCAAAGCAATGTATCGATCAATTAAAAATAGAGATTAACCGTAAAAAATCTCCATTCTTCAAGCTGAAACAATGGTTGAGTTAACCCTTTAAACCCTTTACTTTTCGCGCCGTTAAATAGCACAAACTTTTTAATGAAAAAAATATTATCACTATTATTAATGATTGGTTGCCTTTTTGCCCAAACCAATCCTGTTACAATGTTGGTAGAACCAACACCCAAGTTTCGCGCTGGTGAAGTAGCAGAAATAGTCATTTCAATGAATATGGATGATGAGTGGCATATTTATTCAATTTTTAAAACGTCTGCTAGTGCAGGTCCTTTGCCTACAGAAGTGAGCGTTGGTGGTAATGCAGTCGGTATGGTTGCCCCTGTAATCGAGCCTGAGCCCATACATGCATTTGATCCTGGTTTTGAAACAGATACATATTATCATAAGGGCAATACGCAATTCACTGTCCCTGTAAAACTCAAACGAAATCTTCAGCCAGGAATGTATAAAATTGCTGTTGATGTATTCTACATGGTTTGCAATGCCAGACTTTGCTACCCACCTATCACGAAAACAGATACTGTTGTAGTTGAAATTGAACCAGGTTCACCTCGGGCAGACAAAGTATCTTTTGCAGTTGCAACTTCATCTCCAAATGATGGTGGTCCAATAGGTAAAGCTAATTCACTTTTAGGGATTTTTTTACTAGCGGTAGGTGGTGCAATTTTAAGTTGGGTCATGCCTTGTGTATACCCAATGATTCCAATTATTATTTCATTTTTTGGCAAAATGTCTGAAGAAAAACATATTGGAAAGAATGCGATTGCTTCATTTTATGGCTTGGGAATTTCGGGCACTTTTGTTCTTATTGGTATTCTTGTTGGATTCCTCTCTTGGGGAGTCAGTGATGTGGCTGCCCAATCGAGATATGCTAATATAGGAAACTTTATTGCAACCAATTCCTGGATTAACCTTGGGTTAGGCATTCTTTTTATATTTTTTGCTTTATGGATGTTTGGAATAATCAATGTGAATGTTGCTGGAACATTGTTAAACAAAACAGATCAGGCCGGTCAATCGGCAAAAAGTGCATATCTAGGATCATTTTTATTAGGTATCACTTTTGCTATTACCAGTTTTAGTTGTACTGTGCCGGTTGTTGGGTCACTTCTTGTGGTTGCAGCTGCAGGAACCGCTGATGGCTTACTGACTAGCGTATTTGGCATGATAATTTATGGGGTCGTTTTTGCTGCACCATTTGTGGCTCTCTCCTTGTTTCCAAAAGCCTTGGATAGGCTGCCAAGCTCCGGGTCTTGGATGGAAACAATAAAAATAGTTTTCGGTTTTATTGAAATTGCAGCTGCAGTAAAATTTTTATGGGTACCGGATCTTGAATGGGAACTGGGAATTTTACCGCGGAATGTTGTTCTTGCTATATTCATTCTAATTGGAATTTTACAGATTGGATATTTATTTGGATTTTATACAATTGGTTCCGCCGAAAAAATAAAGCCTTTTCAAATAGGTAAAGGGCGTGTGATTGGAATTCTATTGACTGGAATGGTATTATTCCCAATCGGGATGTCTCTGGCGTCACCACCAACGTATCATTATGCAAAAATGCCAAGGATAATGGAAGAATTTATTGAAGCAATGGTTCCGCCACCTCCTACTGAAGATGCCATAGCCATACGAGAAGGCTGGTTTGTGGATCAATATGATGATGCGCTAGCTAAAGCAAAACTGGAAGGGAAACCATTATTCATTGATTTTACCGGTGTATATTGTGCCAATTGTCGTGTCATGGAACGGCGTATTTTTCCTATGGCATCCGTAAAGGAAGAATTTGATAAAATGATTCTGGTAAGGCTTTATGTGGATAAAAAAGACTCGTTGAGCGAGGCATATGCTCAACTTCAATTTGAACGTTATCAACAAGCCACTCAGCCCTATTATGTTGTCTTGGATCCTGAAGATGAATATACATTGGTTGACACGGGTGGATATATTCCTAACGGGTTTTCGGATTTTTTAATTGAAGGAATATCTGCCTTTGATGAACGAAAAAGTAACTAAAAATTTTCATAACTAAATCAAGAGAAAATATTTTGAAATACTTAATAAATATAATCATTTTTACAGCATTTGTCTTCATGGGATGCGATAATGGAAATGCTCAGCAAAAAGAAAACCAAATCAAAAAGAACCGTCCAAAAACTGTTCAAAAAAGAGTGCAGAAAAATTTAAATCAGGCATTGATTGCACCAGATTTTACTCTGGCAGATCTTGATGGGAATTGGGTTTCATTAAGTGAATTAAAAGGAAAGGTTGTTTTGCTCAATTTTTGGGGAACCTGGTGTGGCCCTTGTCGCCGGGAGATTCCAGATTTTATCAAATTGGCTGAAAAATATAAAAAGGATGGATTAGAAATAGTTGGGATCACACTTACATCCGGGCCACCGGAGAGTATCCAGTCTTTTTCTGATAAATGGGGCATCAATTATACACTTCTTACTGATATCGAAGGAAATGAAACACAGGTTGTTACCGCTAAATATGGCCAAGTAACAGGGCAACGGATTACTGGCATACCCACCACTTTTATCATTGATCGAGAAGGGTACATTCGCCAGCGTTATGTAGGTCCAAGATCTGAATCAATTTTCTACAGGGATTTGGAACCCTATCTTTAAACTCTAACTTTAGCTCAGGCTAACACGGAAAATCCATGAGAAGAATTGGTTTAATCATTAGCTATTCTGTATGCCTTTTTTCAACACTTTATGCTGATCCGATTGACGGATATTGGCAGCAAAAAGTAGATTATGATATGGAAATTACCCTTGTTGACACATTGCAACAGTTAACGGGGTTTACCACTATAAAGTACACCAATAATTCCCCTGATTCCCTTGATAGGTTCTATATGCATTTATATCCCAATGCTTTCCAACTTGAGTCTGTAAAATACCGGGAATATATCGGAAATGCGGGACGTGCCTCACGGGCGAAATATTTCAAAGATCGTTTGGATGGATTCACCAGTAAGATTGATGTCCATGATTTTTCTGTTGCCCTGCCCAAGGAAGGGGCTTCCTGGATTCATAAAACACCGATCCTTGATACATACAAAATTGATGATACCATCTTGGAAGCAAAACTCCTGGAAAAAATAGCTCCCGGCCGGACGGTTCAGATCGACCTGAACTGGACCCATCATGTGGGTGAGATGGTGGAACGAGGCGGGTATTACGAAGGTCAGTATAATATGGCACAGTGGTATCCGAAAATGGTGGTTTATGATGAAGATGGTTGGAATGCGGATGTTTTCCATGCGGAAGGTGAGTTTTATGGAGAATTTGGGAATTTCGAGGTCAAGTTTGACCTTCCCAAGGCATTCATTATTGCTGCCAGCGGAGTGGTGACTGATGGTGATCCGGGATGGGAATCTGTCACAGTAGACACATCCATTGACTTTGACGTGTGGGTCGATATTTATGATTCCACCTATGTTAAACCCGATTCATCGGAACGGAGAACCGTTACTTTTCTTGCTGAAAATGTCCACGATTTTGCCTGGGTGGCATCTAAGGATTTTCTTTACGAAGGAGGAAAACATAATGATATTGATGTTCATGTACTCTACGATAAAGCAAGAGGCGAAAAATGGACTAAAGATGTGCTGGCACGCTCAATTCGTGCAATATCATGGTTAGAAGAAAAATTTGGGAAATACCCCTATCCTCAGGTAACGACCACAGATCGAATAAAAAATGGCGGGATGGAATACCCTATGTTGGTCATGAATGGTCGAGAGAGTGAAGGATTGATTGTTCACGAATACGGCCATATTTATTTTTATGGTATATTAGCTAATAACGAAGTGGATGAAGCCTGGTTGGATGAAGGATTTACATCAACACAAACGACTCATTATATGATGAATCGTTATGGGCATCATGGGTTTGATTTAAGTTTGTATGAAGACCGGGCTGAATTTCCTAAGAAATATTGGCCTTTAGGACATAGTCTTCATTCTAGTCAATGGTCTGCTATCAGCTTTATGCGCAGCGGACATGATGAAAACATCAGCCGGGCATCGTATTTATACAATAACGGTTCTGCCTATGGACGAAATGCATACACTAAACCAGCATTAATGTTAACGGAATTAAAATATATATTGGGAGATTCACTCTATTATGCTGCCATGCAGCATTATTATGGTAAGTGGAAATTGAAGCATGTTAATGAACAACGATTTGTTGATGCAATAGAAGAATATACCGGAGAAGAATTGGATTGGTTCTTTGACGCCTGGCTCCACACAACTCATCATCTGGATTATGGAATCACATCTTTCAAGAAAAAACCTAATGATGATGGTACATGGATGGTCGATTTGGGAATCGAATCTAAAGGGACACGGTTTATGCCTCTCTTGGTTGAAACCACCTTTGAAGATGGAACAACAGATCGTCGTTGGTGGCAAAACCACCTTTGGAGGTATCAAGATACCTTTACCTATTCTGTAGATAAAAAACCGGTTTCAGTCACAATAGATCCGGATGTTCAAACCGTGGATTTAGATTTTCGGAATAATACCACAAACATGAAAAACCGGTTGCTGTTCAACTGGCCAGGCCTATGGTACGAACCCCGGGATGAACGGGTCTACCGCTGGATGCCATCGGTGTATTATTATGCAGATTCATCTGATTTTGCTCCGGGTCTTACGATTGACCGGGATTATGGTCCCTATGAAAGTGCCACAGTGCGGGCCAATTATGCTCTGCAGTCGAATAATCTCTACTGGTATGTTAGTGGATGGCGCCAGCCGGTTCATTTTTTCCCGAGGACAACGTTTTATTATTGGGGTTACAACCGGCCGGGAGTCAAGGAGTATGGCGGAGAAGTTGAAAAAAAATGGGACAGGGTTTACGGAAGGACCCCGACCCATACCTTCGCCGGAGGCTTCTATGTACAGCCGGAATATGATGAGTTACGTGCGTCAGCCCTTGGCTATGATGCATCTGGAAAAGTAGCCGTAGGATATTTTAACTGGAATTCGACAGTGGGACCCCTTGATTTATCCTTGAATGGTGCAACAACTCTGGGCCCGGTTTCAACTTGGGAGTTTAATCGTTTGACTGCTTCAGGGACATTCGAGCACAAAAAAACGCTGGGTATAGAGAATAAAAAAAGACCTGATCTAAATAGAAATTTTACATTGTATCTCAAGCAACGATTTATTGGCGGCAAAATCTGGGCAGGTGATTTAGGTGTTCCTGGACAAGAAGGATATAATATTGAAGGGAATAGTTCCAATGATATGATTAGAAAAAATTACCTGGTGGATCAGTTTTATGGACAGGACACACTTTTTGCTCATTACCATATGCCAGGTGAAGGAAATCTTCGCGGTTTTGTTGGAAAGGGAGAGAGAGGCGCTGAAGCGCTCATGGCTACATCTTCCGAGATCAGCATCTATAAAAATTTATCAAAGGCTGATAAAACGGATATCATCCTTGAATTTGCTGCTTTTATTGATGGGGGATTATTTTGGAATCGATTATTTTTGGATCCAATGGATGAATCGTACCGGATTGGTTCCACCTTTAATTCAAGAACCCTGGCTGATGGTGGTGTGGGCCTGAGATTGAAAACGGATATTTTTGAAAAGGATCTTTATCTCAGAATTGATTTGCCATTTTTCATTCATGATAATGAAGACTCAAGCTTTGATAATTTTGAAAATTGGATTATCAGTTTTCAACGAAGTATATAATGATAATAAGGTCTGTCAATTTAAAATTCTACGACGCCCTTTCGATTTTAAAATGTAAACAAAGTAGAGCAATAAATCCGGTTATAGAAAATTGATTGAATTTCTGACGAGAGTTACTAAATTTGCGTGTTCGAAGTTTCACAAAAATTTTAACCAACCGATATTTTTTAATAAAATTAATCAGGAGATATAATTGTGATTAAAGAGCTAACACTCCTTTTAGTACTAAACTTTTTTAGCGTTTTCCTCTTCGCACAGGATGAACTTTGCCCTCCAATAGGGCATACAGTTTTTGGAGTAGCATATGATAACTAGAATGCTAAAATATCTATTCATCTGCAATATTATTTATTGCTCTGTATTGATTGCACAAACATCAAGGGATGAAGTCATTCAAATCACTTCTCCAACTGATGGTGAAATTCTTCTTGAGAGTCAAATTATTGTTACATTTGATGTTGCAACATTTTTTCAGATTGACGAGCAACAGTGTGATTATTGCGATGGCCATTTAAAAGTTTTTCTAGATCAAGACTCGATAGGTGTAATTACATCTGCAAATCAGACTAGTTATACAATAAGCGGATTAAGTGCTGGTACACATTTCCTTGAAATTGAAGCTGTTCAACCTTATGGTGAAAGTTTTGATCCTATGGTGAATGATACGGTATCATTCATCTATGGTAATGTCGAGGGTTGTCCTCCCGAATTATTAACTGTTTTTGGCGGAGATGAGGAGAATATCCTTAGCTGGACAGAACCTACTGGGGGTTCTGGTTGCGGTGATTTTGTTGTAACAGGATTACCATTCTCCGATACTGGAACAAATCTGGGCATGGGCGACGAGTGGCCTGTAAGTAGTGGCACCTCCCAAGGAGAAGATGTTGCCTATACATTCAATGTTTCTCAGACAGTTACAATTACTGTTGATATGTGTAGTGAATTAACTGATTATGACTGTAAACTGGAAATATTTACAAATGATAATGATTGTCTAAACCCTATTTCTACAGGAAATTACGATGATGATGGTCCTTTTAATTCTTGTCCGGAAAGTCCTGCAACTTACACTCCGAGTTTACTTGAAAATGTCACTCTATCTCCAGGTCAATATTATATTGTTGTTGACGGTTATGGTGGTGCTACTGGTAATTATGGAATAAACATAACAACATCTGGGCGCAATAATTATAGCCTTATTGAAAACACTATAAAGACAGAATGGCCATTAGAAGAAGTAAAAATGGCTGAGCAAGGGTTAACGGAAGAAGAAATAGAATCTATCACAGAACAAGTGATGGAATCTTATAGGAACCCACCTCAATCTTCTTCTCGCGATATTCCTGAAGAATGTGGAATATTTATTACATATAGAATATATGATAGTGAGACTAATAGTATAATCCATGAGACTACAGATTTGAATTGGTCACACGGTCCATTGGTAAATGGTACTGAACATTGCTACTATGTTACAGCTCTTTATGAGCAAGGTGAGACTGTTATATCCAGCAATGTAGCCTGTGGCATTCCTCAAAGTTTTACTGCCTCGCCTCCAACCAATGTCTCGGCAACCCCCCTTGATGAAGAAGTATTGGTTTATTGGACAGACCCGACTGTAACACAATTAGGTATTCCATACCTGGAAACCTTCCATCAAGACAGTGGTCTTATTGATCTTTGGCTTATTGACGGAGATAACTGGGTTGTTAGTTCATTTTATGGTAATCCAATACCTGCGATGCAGTTCAGCTATAATCCAACAGTTGAAGATTATGAACAAAGCTTATTCTCTCCTGTTATTCCGATCGGCAACCAGACCTCAGTTGAGGTGAGTTTTGATATATTTTTAAGTGACTATATTAATGGTGAGCAGGATGATGAATATTTATCCGCAGAATATTTTACTGGCACTGGATGGGCAGAAATTGAAACCTGGCGTGCTGACACTAGTTTTGATTGGACGACCTATACAGACACAATTGATAATCTAACCAATTCCCTGCAGGTACGGTTTAGGGCTCACGGTGTCAATTCTTTCGATATTAATTATTGGTTAGTAGATAATTTCCGGGCTAACGGTGTAACCCGCAACGAATACGATTTTGCCGGGTATAACGTGTATTATGGGACAGATGAAAACAACTTACAACTATTCAATACAGACATAGTTCTTTCTGAAACGGATGTATATGTTACAGGATTAACGAACGGTGTTGAATATACTTTTGGTGTTGCTTCCGTCCATGAAGGTGAACCATTCTATTATAGTGATACTATCACTTCTACAGCAACACCTATATGGTTATATGGTGATATAAGCGGTGTAATTACGGATCCGAATGGCGCAACCTTAGATAGTGTAATTGTATCTTCTGGTGACGAGTCTGATACTACAGGAACAGACGGGACGTTTACTCTTTGGAATTTGGATGTTGGGACCAACTCGGTAACTGCACGTCGTTCAGGGTTTTCTACATCAAATGAAGATGTGGCAGTTCTGGCCCAAGAAGATCCAACTGTACAAAACCTTGTCTTGAGTCCCGATATGAAAGTACCTCATCAACTGACGGCTAAAGCACTTGACGAACAGGTATACCTTGAATGGCGTACGCCTACCTATGGTTCATCTCTCGTATCATTACAAGGGACATGGTCTATTGTTGGTGATTGGAATTGTGATGGTGGTTCCGATTTTACTGTTGATTTTACGTTTAATGATGATGGTACATTTTCTTACCCGGATAATTATGGTCAACCTACTTATGGAGGTACTTGGGGTGTAGAGTCAGGCACCGTTGAGCTAAGTGCTGGTAACTATGGTACCTGTGATGCAGTAACATTTGATTTTACCGCCTGGGTTATATTTGATTATTATTTGACGACGTATTATATAACGCATGATGGCGAACAAGGTTTTGGTGTAATGGATTCAGAAGGAGATGGTTCCAAAGATGGAGATTTGTTAGCAACTAGAGTGTCAGAGTCCACCAATCAATTTACCATTGATGCATTACACTATGATGAGAACTCTTTAGAGATTCTGGGTGAAGCACCAGATGATATTTCAGAGCTCTCCTGGGTTACTATTCATGATTTGTTGAATCGAGAAGAAGAATTAATAGAATACCGAGTTTATGAGGTTGCAGCTGATGAATTAGATACTTTGGTTGCCACTGTAGTAACAGATACGTTTGCTACAGTTACTGCTAGCCCAAATTATCTGGAACATTGTTATAATGTAAAAGCATTCTGGTATACGGGAGATCCATCAGATGGAGGGTATGGCCAATTGGAATCCATAGCATCCAATCTTGCCTGTACAATACCCTATAAATTTGGTGATGCCGATTTTGATAACGATGTTGACATTACGGATGTCCTAGCAGTCGTGGATTTTATACTTGAAGAAGATGTTCCAACAGAAGACCAAATCAGAAATTGTGATGTAAATAGCGATGAAGAAATCAATATTGCAGATGTTGTCATGATGGTTGATATCATTTTTGGTGGAACAGGCAGAATTGTAGGAGTTGATGCTGGTGAAATTGCCTACATCGATCTCAAGACTGATTTCAAAAAATCTTTATTGACCTTTGAAATTGAATACAACGGTCCAGTTCGCGGGATTGAATTCGAACTTAAATTTGATCCTACTATGGTAAATGTTATGCCACCTTCCTTGTTAAATTTCCAGGAAAATGTCATGATCTCTTATACTGAAAAAGAGCCTGGAATATTGAAAGTGCTTGCTGCTGATCTACAGGGTGGACATATTGAAGCAACAGATAATTCATATATGTCAATTCCGGTTGAATTCATGGGAAATGAACGCGAGAATTCTTTTGTAAATCTTGAGGGTATTAAATTAGCTGGTGCAGATGGAAGCCTTATTAACATAGTTTCTCGGACAAATTCTTCCGAAGTGAAAGTAATCCCTGGAGCATTTGCTCTCCATCAAAATTTCCCGAATCCGTTTAACCCTTCCACGGAGATCAGGTTTGATTTACCTGAAGCAGGAAACGTTAATCTTGCCATCTATAATCTAATGGGACAAAAGATTCGGACGCTTTCTTCTGATAATATGACACCAGGATACCATGCTATTATTTGGGATGGTACCAATGATATAGGAAGCCAAGTTGCAACAGGTATGTATTTTTACTCAATTCAATCAAGTGAATTTCAAGCTACGAAAAAAATGTTGTTCTTGAAATAAGTCTGAACAAAACAAATCCGGAAAAGCCCTCGTAGAAATACAAGGGCTTTTTCGTTTTATTGGAACTCCAAAGATTGCTCAGCATTGAAAGACAAAACATGAGATGAATAAAATGAATCAATTATTAACTTCTATTTTATGGATTGGAGTACTAAGTGCTCAAAATACAGTTGTACAGCAATTCAGTAAAGCTTTTGCAGATGTGGCAGAATCTGCAAGACCAGCGGTTGTAACAATTATTACAGACAAAGTGATATCACTGGAACAATATGAGAATTTTGGTTTCTTTTTTTATCAGCCCAACCATCCCAGGCAAAAAGAATTCAAGACCAATGCCCTGGGTTCGGGCGTAATTATTGACGCAGAAAATGGATACATACTAACCAACAACCATGTGGTGGATGAGATGGACGGCATCCGGGTAAAATTAATTGATAAGCGGGAATTTGATGCAACCATCATAGGTACAGATCCAAAAACAGATCTTGCAATTCTGCAGATAGATGCTGATAATCTTAATGATATTGAACTTGGTGATTCCGATAAAATTCGAGTGGGAGAATGGGTCTTAGCAGTAGGCAGCCCCTTTTCAGAAAATTTAAGTCACACCGTAACGACGGGGATAGTATCTGCCCTGGGAAGAAGTAATATCATGAATTCTCAAAGTTATGAAGATTTTATTCAAACAGACGCTGCCATCAATCCAGGGAACAGCGGTGGTGCCTTGTTGAATATGGAAGGGGAGCTGATTGGCATTAATACAGCCATAGCCACAGGTGGATATGAAAAATCAAATCGCGGCGTAGGATTCGCCATTCCATCCAATATGGCAAGCCGGGTCATGAGAGATCTCATTGATAAAGGATTTGTCACGCGGTCCTGGCTGGGCGTATTCATTCAGGAATTGGATAATGAAACCGCCCAAGCTTTAGATATCAGCACCCGTAATGGTGCGTTGATCACCGATGTGGTTGAAGGTAGTCCTGCAGAAAAAGGAGGTATTCAGGAGGGCGATGTAATTGTTGCATTCAACGATGAACCCATTGCAGATCCTGCTAATTTGAAAAATGTTGTTTCTTTAAGTTCTCCAAACAGTTCAAACCGGGTAAAGGTAATCCGAGATGGTTCTCCAAAAACTGTGAAAGTAGTCCTGGAGGAACTGCCTGATAACCCCCAGCAATATGCAACCAATGAAAGAGTTAAGTCAAATGAGTTTGGTTTACAGCTAAAAAAAATCACTGATTCGCTCAAAGAAAAATATGATCTTAAGGAAAATGGTGTTTTGGTTGTCATTCGAATTGATCCCAATGGAGAAGCGTATGAAAAAGGGATTCGTGAGGGAGATATTATAAAACGCGTGGGTACTGAAAAAGTAACTTCTGTGAAACATTTCAATCGATTGGTGGAAAAATCTCGTGAGAGAAGTGCTATACTTGTGTTAGTAAAGAAACCAAATGGAGGTTCCAGGTTCTATACGCTTAACTTTGAATAAATTAACCAGTTTTTAATAAATGGCGCCCTTTAGGGCGTTTTTTATTTATAAAACAACCGTGACTATCTTTACTGAATTGAGATAATTTCCCCGTCACATTTTGTTTAATATTTTTCCAATATCATGAGCATTAAAAAAGTAAATACCAAAGTTGATTTCATTGCGGCAGAGCATGATATCCTGAAATTCTGGGAAAAGAACGGCATTTTCGAAAAACGTCGGAAACAGAATAAAGGAAAACCTAAATGGAGTTTTATCGATGGCCCTATAACTGCCAATAATCCCATGGGTGTGCACCATGCCTGGGGTCGATCCTTAAAAGATATTTATAATCGCTATAAAGCAATGCGCGGTTTCGATCTTCGATATCAAAATGGATTTGATTGCCAAGGGCTATGGGTAGAGATTGAAGTTGAGAAAGAATTGGGCTTTAAATCCAAGCGCGAGGTTGAAGAATACGGTATTGAAAAATTTGTCACCCTATGCAAGGAGCGTGTTGAGAAATATTCGGGAATACAAACCGAACAATCTAAGCGACTCGGATATTGGATGGATTGGGATAATTCCTATTACACCATGTCCGACGAGAATAATTATACGATCTGGTCATTTTTAAAAAAATTATGGACAGAAGGGAAAGTATACCGCGGTAATGATGTTGTCCCTTGGAGTGGGCGATCCGGCACATCTTATTCTCAGATGGAGATTATTGAAGGGCGGAAACTTGTTGCCCATCAATCTGTATTTGTTCGATTTCCAATAAAAGGCCGCGAAAATGAATATTTGTTAGTTTGGACCACTACCCCCTGGACACTTTCCTCAAATGTGGTGGTTGGTGTTAATGTGAATCTGGATTATGTTAAACTTAAAGCACACGATGGATCTATTTATTATTTTGCGAAAGAGAATCTCGAATTCAAGCGATTAGAAAAACAATTCAAAGAAAAAAAGCAATGGGTGGAAGGTGTTCTAAAACTCAAAACAATTGCACAAATATTTAAGGAACGGGGCGGATACGAAGAATGTGGTACTCTAAAAGGTGCTGATATGGTGGGCTGGGAATATGATGGACCTTTCGATGATTTTGAAGCGCAACTTGAACCCGGTGGATTCCCGATTATCAACGAAAATTTGAAAGAAAAAGGAGTGACATCAAAAATCCTGCACAAAGTTGTTGACCCTGGGAAGGATAATATCGGGAATGATATAGTTGTGGCAGGAGAAGGAACTGGAATTGTTCATATGGCACCAGGATGTGGTGACATTGATCATAAAATTGGAAAAAAACTAGGGCTTGTCAATATTGCGCCTTTGGATGATGAATCAAAATTCATTGAAAAATTTGGGTGGCTCACAGGTAAAGTTGCAACAGAGAAATCCACGACAGAAGCCATAATTAAAGATTTAAAAAATCGTGGATTTCTATTTCACGTTGAAGATTATCCTCATGTCTATCCCCACTGTTGGCGCTCAGGTGATGAACTGGTGTTCCGTCTTGTTGATGAATGGTACATCAATATGGATTGGCGCGAAAAGATTAAAAAGATCGTTGGTGATATTAATTGGATACCGGAATGGGGCCAGGATCGTGAACACGAATGGTTAGATAATATGGGTGACTGGATGATCTCCAAAAAACGGTTCTGGGGATTAGCTTTACCTATCTGGACATTTGACGATGGATCATTTTTTGTTGTAGGATCAAAAGAAGAATTAAAAGAATTGGCTGTTGATGGGTGGGAAGAATTTGATGGAAAATCACCTCACCGTCCATGGGTCGATTCGGTGAAAATCAAACATCCTGAAACAGGTTTAATTGGTACTCGGATTAAGGATGTTGGGAATCCATGGTTAGATGCGGGAATCGTTCCTTTTTCTACATTAAAGTATAATTCTGATCGTGAATACTGGAATGAATGGTTTCCAGGCGATTTTGTGACGGAATGTTTTCCAGGACAATTTAGGAATTGGTTTTATTCCATGCTGGCTATGTCGGCAGAATTAGAGGGAGTCGCACCTTTCAAAACATTACTTGGTCACGCCTTGGTCAAAGACGAAACCGGACGGGATATGCATAAAAGTTGGGGAAATGCGATCTGGTTCGATGACGCGGCAGAAAAAATGGGTGTGGATGTGATGCGTTGGATGTACGCTTTGCAGCATATTGAGCATAACCTTTTGTTTGGTTATGGCCCTGCAGATGAAGTCCGGAAAAAATTAATTACATTATGGAACATTTATTCTTTTTATGCCACCTATGCTTCCGTAGATGGTTTTAATCCAAATGAACATCCGTTAAAAAAATCTTCGTTGACGATTCTGGATAAATGGATCTTAGCGAAGACTCATTTGCTTATCAAGGATGCCCAGAAATCAATGGATTTATTTCGGGTTGATGAATTTATGAAATCTTTTGATGCATACTTGGAAGATCTATCGAATTGGTATATTCGTAGGAACCGGCGTCGTTTTTGGAAATCTGAAGATGACAACGATAAAAATGCGGCCTATGCCACGCTTTATAATGTACTTACCCACACAATTAAATTGGCTGGCCCGGTTCTTCCATTTGTATCAGAAACTATATACCAAAATTTGGTACGAAATTCTGAAATAGAAGCAGTCGAATCACTACATCTTTGTGATTATCCAAAACCAGATGAATCCTGGATCGATCTTGATTTGATAGCCAATGTTGATTCCCTTAAAAAACTGGTAGAATTGGGGCGCTCTGCCAGGAATCAATCCAACCAGAAAATTCGTCAACCTTTATCAAAAGTATCTTTTGCAGTTGAAAACGATAAAATCGCACTATTTATTATGAAGAACCAAGATGTGGTTTTGGATGAACTCAATGTGAAATCAATTGAACGAATTACAGAAGCAGATCAACTTATTTCATATAGGATAAAACCAAATCTTCGAACATTGGGACAAAAATATGGAAAAGGTTTGGCAGAGATCAAGATACTTCTTGAGCAGAGTAATCCCATTGATTTGGTAGAAAATATCAAATCCACAGGAGAAATAAATCTAAAAAATGGCGAGTATTATTTAACCCGGGATGATATCTTTATTGAAACTAAAGCTGAAGAAGGTTTTGCTGCAGCGAGTGATAATGGTATTACAGTTGGGTTATCGTTAGAACTGACAGAAGATTTAATTCTGGAGGGTATTGTGAGGGATGTGGTTCGATCGGTACAAAACATGAGAAAAGATGCTGGGTTTGCTGTAGAAGACCGTATAGAAATCTCTTGGGATTTAGATGGGCAAATCGCCGATGCTGTGGGTAAATTTAGTACCTACTTTCGGAATGAAACTTTAACAAATATTATTTCAGAAAAAATTGAAAATGCGGACTATTCAGGGTCTGTTAAATTAAATGAAAAAATGTTTAATATTAATTTAAAAAAGATATAAGAAGGATAGCCAAATGCCATTAAAATCATATTCAAAAACGAAACTCGAAAAATTTAAAAAAAGTATTCAGGGCAGACTCGATGATGTTGCTCATGAAATGGACGATATCAAGGATACACTTGATACCAATACTCGTGGAAATTCAGGAATGGCTCAGGATGCTGTTTATAGTTTGCACATGGCAGATGCAGGAACAGATTCCTACGAACGCGAAAAAGGATTTCATTTCATGAATCGTGAAACTGATTATCATAAATCCCTTACCAAAGCACTGGAAAGAATCTCTGACGGTTCATTCGGTATATGTGGGATCTGCGATGAACTGATTCCTGAAGAACGGATGATGGAAGTTCCTAACGCAACAAAATGCGTTCAGTGTAAAGAAAAAGAAAAACTTAATCTGGCTTAATCTCTCATGAGCCTTTTAGGCCTAATTATAGCCGTCGTTTCTTTAGACTTATGGTCTAAGTGGGCGATTAAATCATCCCTTCGCCTTTACCAATCAAAACCTATTATACAGGATTTCTTTCATTTGACCTATGTGACAAATGATGGCATGGCATTTGGTTTATCTTTTCCTGGTGGAAAATTTTTTCTCCTTTCCCTTATTCTATTATTGACTGCATTCATCACTGGACTTCTATGGAAAGAAAGGGATGGGCATCATCTAGTCAAATATGGTCTAGCATTAATTCTATCTGGAGCAATCGGAAATCTTGTTGATCGTATAATCAACGGAAATGTGGTGGATTTTCTTGATTTTATGATTGGTAACTTTCATTGGTATATTTTTAATGTAGCCGACTCAGCTGTAACGGTTGGTATGGTCCTCTTCATTTATCACTCTATTATATTGGAAAAAAAAGAATCTATTAAAAATTCTCTACCTTGATCAGTTTTCATATTCAGCAATCCGAAGTGGTTGGACTTCGGTTAGACAAGTATTTGGTTTCCCAAATGCCTGACTACTCCCGTTCAAGGATACAATCTTGGATCAGGTCAAGTAATGTACTGGTGAATGGACTTAACCGGAAAACTGGTTACAAGCTTGAACTCAATGATATAATTAATGTGGAACCACAAGAAATTGTTGAACTCAATTCGAATTTGATTCCAGAAAAGATGGATCTAGACATTCTTTTTGAGGATGAAGAAATCGTTATTATCAATAAGCCCGCAGGATTAGTGGTCCATCCCGGGACAGGAAATACAACTGGAACCTTGGTAAATGGTCTTGTTGATCATTTTAATTCCTTATCGAACTTAAATGGTCAAATCCGTCCCGGTATTGTGCATCGGTTAGACGCAAACACTTCAGGGATTATGGTTATTGCAAAAACGAATCTGGCACATGCGAATTTGGCAGATCAGTTTCTTAATCGACAGGTTAAGAAAAAATATACCGCATTAACTTGGGGACTTTGGACAGAAAATACCGGTGAAATAGATCAACCTATTGCTAGAAAAAAGAAAGATCCCACATCATATACGGTTTCGGAAGATGGGAAATCATCCATCACAAAATATAAAGTGGAAAAGAAATTCAGACATTTATCCGAAGTATCATTTTACCCGAAAACAGGGAGAACGCATCAGATTAGGGTTCATGCAACTTATTTGGGATACCCGATTTTTGGCGATATGAAATATGGAGGAGGTTTTTCAAAAACTCGAGGATTCCTTCCAGAATTCACCAATTATTATAAAAAGAAAATGAAAAATTTTAACCGTCATGCTCTTCATGCAACACGGTTGGAATTCACACATCCAACAACTAAATTACCAGTGATATTTGAGTCAACATTACCGTCAGATTTTTTTAATCTAATGAATTCAATTGAATCATTTTATGATGAATAATGGCACAGAAACCCTAAAAGAATTCTTGAATTATATCCAATTTGAACGCGGATATTCTGCACATACGGTTACTGCGTATCAACACGACTTGGAAAAATTTTTGAATTTTATATATAAGTATGACTCAATTCTTCTAAAAGATTTTGGAAAAATTGACCGACAAGCAATACGTCATTTTTTGGGGAAAGAATACGAAGAAGGTAATTCTGCCAAAACAGTGGCCCGAAGACTTGCCTCCATAAAATCACTTTTTAATTATCTTGTCCAGGCAGAAGTCATTTGTGACAATCCCGCCATTCATATCAAAACACCAAAAGTTGAAAAGAAAATTCCTACATTTGTTCAAGAAAACAAAATTGAAGATCTTATGAAAATGCCAGATGCAGTAACACTTATCGGTAAAAGAGATAGGGCAATTCTAGAATTATTTTATGCAACAGGAATCAGGTTGAATGAATTGGCAGGACTCAATATTGGGTCCGTAAACCCACAAGAAAAATTGTTAAGAGTTTTAGGTAAAGGAAATAAAGAGCGTATTGTCCCATTCGGAAAGCCGGCCAAAAACGCATTAGAATCATACTTAAAGAAACGGGGGGAAAGTTGGGCTTCTCCCCAACAAACACCTTTATTTACAGGCCGTGGCGAAAAACGGATTGCAGTTAGAACTATCCAGCAAAGAGTTAATATTTATTTAAAAGCAGTATTGGGCGGGAGAACAGGTGCCAGCCCTCATACATTACGTCATACTTTTGGCACACATTTATTAGAAAATGATGCAGATATTCGATCTATTCAAGAACTGCTGGGGCATAGTAGTATTTCATCAACTCAGATTTACACGAAAGTAAATCCAAAAAAAATGAAGGACATTTATACGGATGCACATCCACATGGATAGAATGAGGAATAATAACTAATGAAAATTTCAGGAAATGACCTGGGGTTAGCTAAACTCGGGCTATTGGATTTAACAAATGTTCATAGGAATATTTCCGTTGAATCCATGGTGACCGATATTGTAGGCAATGGCGAGGGCGTTATTGGACTTCGGGGCGCTGCCATGGTAGACACAGGGATTTATACGGGTCGTTCACCCAATGATAAATACATTGTGGATGAGCCTAGTTCTACCGAAAAGATATGGTGGGGGCCGGTGAATCGTAAAGTTTCTGAAAAAGTATTTGATGGACTTTATAATAAAGTTGTGAACTATTATAACAGGTCAGATGATTCAAAAACATATATTTTTGATGGTTTTGCCGGTGCGGATCCAACCTATTCATTGAATGTCCGGATTATTGCCAAAAAAGCATGGCAGGCTCATTTTGTCCATAATATGTTCATTCGTCCGGAAGATGGGGAACTAGATGATTTTAACCCAGAATTCACTATTATTAATGCATCGGATGTTTCCAATAAAGATTTCAAATCATTAGGAATGAATTCTGAAACATTTATTTTATTTCATCTTGGGAGACGAATTGCCATTATTGGTGGAACAGAATATGGCGGTGAAATGAAGAAGGGTATATTTTCTGTTCTTCACTATTTATTACCACAGCGGGGCGTGTTATCCATGCATTGTTCCGCAAATGTATATGTGGATGGTGGTAACCCTGCAATATTTTTTGGTTTATCCGGTACTGGTAAAACCACATTATCTACTGATCCGGTTCGCCCGCTGATAGGAGATGATGAACACGGTTGGTCTGATGATGGCATCTTCAATTTTGAAGGTGGATGTTATGCAAAAGTCATCAACTTGAATAAGGATGAAGAGCCGGATATTTATAATGCAATCCGGGAAGGTGCATTGCTGGAAAATGTAGTCTATAACGAAGAGACCAAAGTCATTGATTTTACTGATGGTTCTAAAACAGAAAACACACGCGTTTCATATCCATTAAATCATATTGATAATTCTGTATATGGGCAGGGGAAATCCAGCGTTGCAGGTCATCCAGAAAAGATCATTTTTCTAACATGTGATGCCTATGGTGTTTTGCCTCCAGTGGCAAAATTATCATCTGACCAAGCCATGTATCATTTCATTAGCGGATATACGGCAAAAGTAGCAGGTACAGAGCGAGGAATTACAGAACCAACTGCTACCTTTTCTCCCTGTTTTGGCGGCCCATTCTTGACACTCCATCCCTTGCGTTACGCAGAACTTTTGAAAGAGAAAATGGAAAAATTTGACGTAGATGTTTATCTGGTAAACACTGGATGGGTAGGGGCCAACGCAAAATCCGGTGCAAAACGATTCAATCTTCCAAAAACAAGGGAGATTATTAATTCCATTTTGGGTGGTGAGATTGAAAAATCCGAATTTGAAACAGATTCATATTTTGGATTTCAAATCCCAATATCACTCGGCGAAATTGATTCAAATCTTTTGAATCCAGTTCGTGCATGGGATAACCTGGATGAGTACCATACCACAGCAAAAGAATTAGTTCAAAAATTCCAAGCGAATTACAAACAATATGATTTAGGTGACACAGCGGTATTAAATGCCGGTCCTTCATTGTAAATAAACTAAAAGGTGACATTATGATTATAGAATTTGCTGCTAGACATTTTCAGTGTCCAGATAACATTCGTGAGTATGCAGAAAAAGAAGTGGAGAAATTTAAAAAAATCAATGATCGAGCTATTCAATGCCAAATTATTTTGGAGCATGAGCATAATGATCATACAACAGAGATTAATTTATCTGTCCCTGGTAATAAATTTTTTGCTAAGGCAGTAGCTAGAAATATAACCCAATCTATTGACCTTGTAGTTGAAAAAACGATGAATCAACTTAAAAAACACATGGATGTACTCCATAATCACAGATAAACAGGAAAAATAAAATATTTGAACTCTTACAGAGTTTATATAACTTAAATGAGTCGTGATTTGCACCATATTGCCGCGACGTAAAATAAGCGCTAAAAAGGTTTTGTAAAAAGAAGCCGGATAAAGCGCCGGCTTTTTTTATGCAAAAACTAAAAGACATACTAAAAAATAGAATTCTTGTCCTAGACGGTGCCATGGGAACCATGGTACAGTCCTATGGTCTTTCAGAGGCGGATTTCCGTGGAGATCGTTTTGAAGATCACCCATGCGACTTAAAAGGAAATAATGATTTTCTATCTTTAACTCGCCCTGATGTGGTGGGCGAGATTCATCGTGCTTACCTCGATGCAGGCGCTGATATCATTGAAACGAATACATTCAACGCAACTAGCATTTCCCAAGCTGATTATCAAACAGAAGGTCTGGTTTATGAAATCAATAAGGCAGCTGCAAAAATTGCCCGGGATGTAGTCGATGAAATCACATTAAAGACTCCAGATAAACCAAGATTTGTTTGTGGTTCAATAGGCCCGACCAATAAAACCGCATCTATGAGCCCGGATGTATCCAATCCTGGTTTTCGAAATATTTCCTTCGATGAATTATCGGATGCCTATTATGACCAAGCCAAAGGTCTTGTAGATGGAGGGTGTGATGTTTTAATGGTAGAAACAGTTTTTGACACCTTGAATTGCAAAGCTGCCCTTTTTGGTATTCAATCCTTATTTGAAGATACGGGAAATGAAATTCCTGTCATGGTTTCCGGAACAATCACCGATGCAAGTGGACGTTTGCTTTCCGGTCAAACTGTAGAAGCATTTTGGCATTCAATTCGACATATGGATCTTTTGGCTGTGGGACTGAATTGTGCTTTGGGAGCGGAACAGATTCGCCCTTATGTGGATGCGTTTTCTCAAATTGCAGATACAAATGTTTTGGTTTATCCAAACGCGGGGCTTCCTAATGAATTTGGTGGTTATGATGAAACGCCAAATCAAATGTCAGGGTTTCTCCAGGAATTTTCTGAGTCAGGATTGGTGAATATTGTGGGTGGGTGCTGCGGAACAACACCAGACCATATATCAGCCTTTTCAAGATCAGTTGTTGGGATTACGCCACGGTCAATCCCGGAAGTTGAACCGTTGACAAAATTGAGTGGTTTAGAACCCTTGGTCATTCGCCCTGATTCCAATTTTATTAATGTGGGCGAACGAACCAATATTACTGGGTCTGCAAAATTCAAAAAATTGATCAAAGAAAACCAATACGATGAAGCTCTGATTGTAGCTCGCCAACAAGTGGAAAGCGGTGCACAGATTATTGATGTAAATATGGATGAGGGATTGATTGACTCGGAAAAAGCAATGGAAAATTTTTTACGATTAATTGCTTCGGAACCAGAAATTTCCAAAGTGCCTATAATGATTGATTCTTCTAAATGGAGTGTTATTGAAACTGGTTTGAAGAATATTCAGGGCAAGGGTGTGGTGAATTCCATTTCATTAAAAGAAGGAGAAGAAGAATTCATCCGCCACGCGAATTTGGTCAAAAAATATGGTGCGTCTGTGGTCGTCATGGCATTTGATGAAAAAGGTCAGGCAGATACCTATGAGCGAAAAGTAGCAATATGCCAACGGGCATACACATTGCTAACTGAAAAAGTTGGGCTCAACCCGGAAGACGTCATTTTTGATCCAAATATTTTTGCTGTGGCTACGGGTATTGAGGAACATAATAAATATGGCAAAGCTTTTATCGATGCGGTCAAAACGATCAAAGAAAAAATGCCCCTCGTTCACGTCAGTGGTGGTGTGAGTAATCTTTCATTCTCATTCCGTGGGAATAATGCTGTTCGTGAGGCCATGCATTCTTGTTTTCTTTATCATGCCATCCAAAATGGAATGGACATGGGAATCGTTAATGCGGGTCAATTAGTTGTTTATGACGATATTGATCCAGCATTTCGTGATGCTATCGAAGATGTTTTATTTGATCGTCATCCCGATGCTACGGACAAATTAGTGGAATTGGCTGAAGGGTTTATTGGAGTCAAGCAAGAGAAAAAATCGAATAATGAGTGGCGATTATTACCAACCCAGGAAAGATTATCTCATGCCTTGGTTGAAGGAATTGACAAATTTATTGTGGAAGATACTGAAGATACTAGAATCCAATTGGATCGCCCTATTGAAGTGATTGAGGGACCATTAATGGATGGGATGAATCGCGTTGGAGATTTGTTTGGCTCGGGTAAAATGTTCCTCCCACAAGTGGTAAAATCAGCCCGGGTTATGAAAAAAGCAGTTGCCCATTTGATACCATTTATCGAGAAAGAAAAAGAAGAGAAAGGGCTTGCTGATATTTCCAATGGAACCATTGTTTTAGCAACAGTAAAAGGGGATGTGCATGATATTGGAAAAAATATTGTAGGTGTTGTATTAGGCTGCAATGGATATAATATTATTGATCTCGGTGTTATGGTCCCAGCAGATAAAATATTATCTGAAGCAAAGAAAGCAAACGCGGATATCATTGGTCTTTCGGGCCTCATAACTCCAAGCTTGGATGAAATGGTTCATGTAGCATCAGAAATGGAAAGGCAAAAATTTGAAGTGCCATTATTGATTGGTGGAGCTACTACAAGTCGCAAACATACCGCGGTCAAAATAGAAGAAAAATATAGATCTTCCGTTATTCATGTTATTGATGCTAGCAGATGTGTGGGCATTGTAAGCAAATTATTAAATCCGGATCATAAAATTGAGTTGGTTAATAAAACAAAAAAAGAATATAAAACAATTCGTGAGACCTTTTATCAAAATCAACAAAAATTAAAAATTTTACCGATTAATGAGGCTAGAAATAGAAAACCTAATTTGGTTTATAATCCATTTCAACCACAAAACCCCGAGATTCAAAAGATTGAATCAATATCTTTAAATGAGCTAAAGGATTATATTGACTGGTCACCATTTTTTCATGCGTGGGAATTCAAGGGCACCTATCCAGGAATTTTAAATGACTCTGAAAAAGGAGTCGAAGCGGGAAAACTTTTTAATGATGCTCAAAATATGTTGGAATCTCTTATCGAATCAAAATCATTAACAGTCAAGGCAGTGTTTGGAATCTTTCCTGCTCAATCCAAAGAAGAAGAAGTGCATTTAATAAAAAATGATATTACGTTTAATTTTCCCCGTCAATTAATAGATAAAGGGAATAAACCTAATTTTTGTCTAGCGGATTATATTTCTCCAAATGGCGATGATCATATTGGGGTGTTCACTGTTACGGCTGGCCATGGATTAGAAAAACTGGTTGAGCAGTTTGAATCAGACCACGATGATTATAATGCTATTATGGTAAAGGTGTTAGCTGATCGATATGCAGAAGCTGCTACTGAATGGCTCCATGAAAAAATTCGAAAAAATGATTGGGGTTATGACTCCAATCAGATTTATTCCAAAGAAGAATTAATTAGGGAAAAATATCAGGGAATTAGACCTGCACCAGGATATCCCAGTTGTCCTGATCATGCAGAAAAAGACAAAATATGGAAACTCTTGGATGTGGAAAATACTATAGGTGTTTCTTTGACAGAATCGAGAGCTATGTGGCCCGCAGCTTCAGTATGCGGCTGGTATTTCTCTCATCCTGAATCCCAATATTTTAGCGTATTAAAAAATAATTAAAATCAAAATAATCAAACAAAATAAAATCTTATGAGAATACGAGATAAAATAAAAAAACCGCAACGCCCGGTTGTTGCTTACGAAATTTTACCACCACGAGAAAAAGATGGGACATTGAATTCCTATGCTGAGATCATTAGCTCTCTCCTGTCACAAACCCATATTGACGCTATTAATATTCCAGAAGTATTGGATGAAAATGGTCGTGGTGAGCGTCCGGTCGCAAATCAAAAACGGGGTGAACCAAGAGTATTTGGGCAACTTCTACAGGACATTGTTGGTGTGGAAGCTATTGTTAATCGGGTAGTTGTCCATGAACCTTTTGATGCCCAAATGAAATGGTTCAAAGAGACCAACAAGGAATACGAAATTGAAAATATGATTATAGTGGGCGGAGAATCCAGTAATGTTGATTACCCGGGACCATCTGTAAATGAAGTTTTAAAGTCACTCTCAAGAGAATACAATGAGAATGGTGGTGATATATTTTGTGGTGGAATTGCAATTCCAAGTCGAGATAGAGAATCAAAGAATTTGATCAAGAAAAGTGAGAATGGTTCTGAATTTTTTACGACACAAGTATTATACGATTCATCCAATATTGTAAAAATGATTGGTCATTACCAAGAAAGGTGTGATGAACTGAATACATTCCCCCGCCGGTTACTTTTGAGCTTTGCTCCGGTTTCATCCCAAAAAAATATTGAATTTTTAAAATGGCTTGGTGTTGAAATCCCAAGTGAGACAGAGCGTTATTTACAAGGTAGGCCCGGTTCTATGATTGAAAGATCCTTAGATGTTGCTATAGAAGTTTTGAATGATACACTCAGATCGATCACGGAGAAAAATTTAAAAGTTCCGATTGGTTTAAATGTAGAACATATTATGTCCTACAATTTTCAATCTTCGGTTGAAATGCTCCAGGAATTAGCTCGTATTTATCGGGAATTTTGTATTAAATCAAAGCAGTATTCATAAATAGAATTTGGTAATTTTTGCACCAAAATTGTAAAAGTAATTAATAAAAGCGAATAAAAATAATAGGAAGCTAAATTGAGCAAATATTTATTTACATCGGAATCAGTCACCGAAGGGCATCCAGACAAAGCATGCGATGCAATTTCGGATGCAATTTTAGACGATATTTTATCGAAAGATCCCAACGCCCATGTGGCCTGTGAAACCTTGGCAACCAAAGGAGTTGTTGTGGTTTCCGGTGAAGTTCGAACCAATGGGTTTACTGAAGTAGAAAAAGTTGTAAAACAAACAATTAAAGATATTGGATATCATAAAGGTAATAGTGGAGTTGACCCTGAGGATGTTCAAGTTATATCTATGCTCCATGAGCAAAGTTCAGAAATTGCTCAAGGTGTTGATTCAGATGATATCTCCAAACAAGGTGCTGGCGACCAGGGACTCATGTTTGGATATGCCTGTAATGAAACACCTGAACTCATGCCACTCCCAATCCAGATTGCTCATCGTCTTACAGAAAGATTAACAGAATTGAGAAAAGATGGTACTTTGCCCTGGCTTCGTCCAGATGGTAAATCCCAAGTATCAGTCAATTATGAAGATGGTAAACCAGTTTCTGTAGAGAAAGTAGTTATTGCTACACAGCACGATGACATGTTAGCCGTATATGGAACAGAAGAAAAAGAATTGGAATTTGTAAAAAGTGAAGTGATTGACCATATTATAAAACCTGTTTTAGATTCTTTTGAATATCCTTACTCCGAAGATTATATTGTAAATGGTACAGGCAGGTTTGTTTATGGTGGTCCAGAAGCAGATACCGGGTTAACGGGTCGGAAGATCATTGTTGATACTTATGGTGGATCTGCACCACATGGCGGTGGTGCTTTTTCCGGAAAAGATCCATCCAAGGTGGATCGAAGTGCAACCTATATGGCTCGTTATATTGCTAAAAATATTGTGGCTGCTGGTCTAGCGGATAAATGTGAAGTCCAATTATCATACAGCATTGGTGTTGCGGAACCCACTTCCTTTTACGTAAAATCATTTGGTACAGGAGAGATTAGTGATGAAAAACTTACTGAAATTGCAAAAGAAGTATTCCCTGTACGACCGGGAGAAATTGTTGCACACTTAGATTTGAAAAAACCCAGATACAGACAAACAGCAGCTTATGGTCATTTTGGCCGAGAGCTGGATCTATTCACATGGGAAAAAACGGATATGGTTCAACAATTACTAGAACATAAATAAAATAAATTTCATATACCAAGGAGCGTTGCATTGGAAATAATTTCCGATCAGGCTTGGCTATTATAACGACGTTCATTTTGATTAAACTCATAATTGGAGATGAAAATGAACAATCAAACCATAAAAAATAATGATTACAAAGTAGCCGATATGACTTTGGCCAGTTTTGGCCGAAAGGAAATAGAACTTGCAGAAGCGGAAATGCCTGCTCTCATGACCCTCCGGACAAAATACAAGGATTCACAACCCTTAGTAGGTGCAAATATTCTTGGCTGTATTCACATGACTATTCAAACTGCAGTCCTAATGGAAACACTTGTTGATTTAGGTGCAAAAGTTCGATGGTCGTCCTGCAATATATTCTCAACTCAAGACCATGCAGCGGCAGCAATGGTTGATGCTGATATTCCAACATTTGCATGGAAAGGTGAAACTGAAGAAGAGTTTATTTGGTGTATTGAGCAGACAATCCTAAAAGATGGTAATCCATGGGACGCCAATATGGTATTAGATGATGGTGGCGATTTAACCCAAATGCTTCATGAAAAATACCCTGAAATGCTTGAAAATATTCATGGCATTAGTGAAGAGACTACCACAGGGGTCCACCGTCTTTTAGAAATGTTAGAAGATGGGACACTTAAAGTACCAGCCATTAATGTGAATGATTCAGTAACTAAATCAAAAAATGATAATAAATACGGATGTCGCCATTCACTCAATGATGCTATTAAACGCGGCACGGATATTCTAATGTCTGGAAAGAAAGCACTGGTAATTGGTTATGGTGATGTGGGGAAAGGATCTGCACAATCATTACGTCAAGAAGGGATGATTGTAAAGATTAGCGAGATTGATCCAATTTGCGCAATGCAAGCATGTATGGATGGGTTCGAAGTTGTTTCTCCTTATCATGACGGAATTAACACTGGTACAGTTGATGGTATTAACAGAGAACTACTTACTACCACCGATTTAATTGTTACGACTACCGGGAACATAAATGTTTGTGATCGTGCTATGTTAGAAACTGTCAAATCAGGTGCGGTGGTTTGTAATATTGGTCATTTTGATAATGAAATTGATACCCAATTTATGAGAGACAATTGGCAGTGGGACGAAGTGAAACCCCAAGTGCATCGGATATTTAGAAGTGACAATAAAAATGATTATTTAATTCTATTATCTGAAGGTCGTTTAGTTAACCTAGGAAATGCAACAGGGCACCCATCTCGGATTATGGACGGCTCATTTGCAAATCAGGTGTTGGCACAAATGCTTTTATTTGATGTAAAATTTGCTGATTTACCACTTAATGAAAAATTATCAAATATTACAGTTGATGTTCTACCAAAGAAACTTGATGAAGAAGTTGCAGCCGGAATGGTGAGTGGATTTGGGGGTGTATTGACGACAATGACTGATGAGCAGGCTGACTATATTGGTGTTTCAAAAGTGGGGCCTTATAAGCCTGAACTCTATCGATATTAATCTAATCTATTAAAAAAAATAAAAACCCCATAAAAATTATGGGGTTTTTTGTTTTTGGTTCTCTCAGATTTATTCTACAAATTTGAATGCGGAAGTCCAAACACTATTGGCAATAAAATGAAGGTAAATCCGAAAAACCACCAATTTCGTTGGAAGACGGGATTTCTCCATGCTTTTCTGACCATTTTTTTAATGGTGACGGTGGCGTGCGATTTCGACATCCCGGAAAAGTTCGAAATGCCTACCTGGTATCTTGATTTAAAAATTCCACTGGTTCAAACCAGATATCAAATGGCGGATATTTCTGATTCATCTGCGGGCATTTTTCTTACAGATGATTCTCTTGGATTTAAAATTATCCAGGAGGGAGAAATGCCTGCCACAGAACTTCCCGATCTCCCTGCTGTGCCATTAGATCTTGATCAAGCAATTGCATCTGGGGAAATTTCTGGTATCCCTGCTGATATAGTCGGTGAGCTACCGGAGATTACAATTAGTCAACGGATTGACGTTGTTGCGTATGGCCAACAGATTTACCCCGATACTACTGATTGGACTATAGATACATCCATTTTTGTATATGTTGATCCATTTACAGACGATTCTGTTTTCGTAGATACAACCATTTGGATCGCAGCTTATACCCCTTTTGCATTCCCTGATACGGTTCCCCATGTGTTGGAAGCAAACCATTATGATTCTTTAATTGTTGCGGCGTTTAATGGTGCAATGGATTTGTTGAGTAGCGCTTTGGATACAACAATTGATCTTGGATTATCATCAATTCCACTCCCTGATGACCCACCCATTATTGCAAGCGTAGATACACTTATAATTGCCAGCCATGCAACCAACAGTGTATATCGGACTCTATTTAAAAATAATGGCATTCCGACTGATTTAGTTGGTGTCTATTCTAGGATGGTTTCTGGAACTTCTGAACCTCTTTCTGATACATTGGCAAACCATAACCAGATTCCGTCAATCTCTCAAGGTGTCACTTATGCAGACACGACAGATTTATCTGGAAAGGGATTGACAAGTTTCTTAAAAATGGCAACCAATATGTCTTTGAGTTCTGCGTCGACTGATTATGTAACAATTCCTCCCGGGTCATTGTATGTCGATTTTAATATCACATTTAAAATGGCAGGAATTGATAGCATTGATGTAACAACAAATTATTATTCCATGTCAGACGGCATTGAAATGCCACCGATGGAATTACCTGAAATGGATATGTCTGAGTCTGGTATAAGCAAAATGGAAATTTATAGAAATGTGCTTAAAAATGAGGGCGCAGCTTATAACGAGAATAAATTGATCATTCGCGATTTGGCTAGCTCTTTTCCATTCGATATGAATTTCTTATTGAATTTCCAGAATTTTTCACCCACACCTGATGGTGACTCCGTAAAAATTGATACTGTTTTAAGAAACGGGATTGAGATCAATAAAACATTTGATTTACGTGGGTATACACTACAGAGCACAGATGGAGATAATAATAATGATGGCTGGCCAGACAGTGCATTTACAAGTTTTGATCTTGTGCTAGATATTACAATCCCAGAGCAAAAAGCATCCATACCCTTAGATGGTTCACCTTTGGGTGAATTCACCATGAATATGAAGTTGGAACAGTTATCATTCTCGTCCATTTCTGCAAACCTTTACATGGAAATGCCTGCGGAACCCACTGAACAGGAATTCCCGGCAGGTTTTACAGGTGCCATTCCCACCGAAGCTGTTTTCGAGATTATTTTTAAGAATCAGATCAGATTACCCATTCAAATGATCATGGAATTCAAAGGCTATAACTCTCTTGGTGAGCTTACCTATGTACCGGTGATCATTGATACAATTGGGTTTCCATTAACGGATTCAAATTCGGATACTGCTATGACCATCATTGGATTGAGCAAACTCGGAACAACTATTACAATTTATGAATCGGTGTATGATAGCCTGCCATCTTATTCTGTTACAAATGCACCCTGTGACACTTGCTCATCTATTATTGATTTACTTGCATCCAATCCCGTAAGTCTGATTATTACACCTGAGGTGAAGGTAGATGGTCGCGGATCCATTGAAGCTAATAAAGCCATTGCAGGTGGATTTCGTGTGACTATTCCATTTGTCCTTCAATTGGAGCCTATGACCTTTATGGGCGGAACCGCCACAGAAATTGAAACATTTGAATATGATACACGCTATAAAATTCGGAACAGTTTGTTAGAAACAGAACTTGTGTCAACGATCACGAATGCGTTACCCTTTGGTGCAGAAATTTCAGTGTTAATGAGTAACGATTCTCATTTCCCCACTGATACAACCTGGGAACAATTGGGAATTTTCCGAGATTCTCTCGCAGTATGGGGAATACTAAATGCCACGGACAGTTTATATATTCTCAGGAAATGCAGTGACATTTCACCCGATAGCGGTTTGGTATATATTTTCAACGTTATGACTGATTTTTCAGAATGTTTTGATGGTTTACCTTATATTGTGAAATATAATGGATCCGGGACGGATACAATCATTTCCTATGTGGATACACTCTTTAAATTTTCTTTACCAAATCCGGAATCATTTTATGGTGCAGATGATTCAACCGGATACCCTGAAGGTATGGTGGCAGTACCAGGGACCGGGGTTTATTCTAGTATTATCGATACGTCTCAGATCTTTTTGTTGACAGATTTTGGCAGCCACTATACCATGCCAAGATTCCATTTACCGGGTACAGATTCAGTTGGGGTATTTTTATCTGTTGAAGATTATTTGGAGATCAGTTCATTTATCACTTTTCGGTTAAGCAGTTCCGGTGCATTTGGTGAAGCAAAACCTGAATTAATTATTACTTACCCCAATGGAGGACAAACATTATATAACGATCAAACTTATGAAATTCTTTGGAGTGTAGGTGGATCGAGTTCAGAAAAAGTCGATTTATATTATTCCACACATGGAGATTCAACCACCTATAATTTAGCCAATTGTGTCCTGACAGATAATTGGACAGAAATTGAATCAGGATTAGATAATCTTGGTTCATATTCATGGGATTTGGCTACCAGTGGGTTATCAGAAACTGATTCATTAAGATTGAAAATCGTGTCTTCTAATGGAAAGGCTTGTGATATCAATGGACATTATATCAAAATAGGGTCTTCATCCAGGTCGAATCGTATGAATCGTCCAAAACAAAAATTGAGCATGATGGGTAATCGATGAAGCGAATTATTCTCATATTTTGCATGGTTGGAATTTTTGTTCAGGCCCAAACCAAACGTGATCCACGAATGGTAGGAATGGCGGGTGCTTATACAACCATTGCCGATGGAATTTTCTGTGTTGGTTTTAATCCTGGAATAATAGGTCTTCAACAAAATAAACCATTTATGATTCAAGCGTTTCAATTGGATTTAGGTATACTAGGAAATTTTTTCTCTATCGAAAATATTGCACAATATAGTGGTGATACTTTGAATACTGTTGAAAAAGATGCACTCTTCGATCAATTAGAAGCATCTGACGGTATGGCGTTTTTTGTGGACACACATATGCCAATTCCTTTTATGAACATTTCTAAAGGGAATATGGCTTTTACAACCAATAATATAATTTTACAGAATTATAAATTACCTATGGGATTATTGGAGCTCATTTTTTATGGCAACGGCCAAAAACCGAACCTGGATCTTGAATTCAATTATGAGATTTTGGGATTGAACGAATACGGATTTTCATTTGGGATTCCTTTTAAATCCATGTCCTGGGGAGTGACGGCCAAATATCTGCAAGGATTATTTTATCTTGGGATTGATGAAGATTCATCTTCAGCGAGTTTGATAACAGATGATCTGGGTATCTATGGTTCAGGGAAATATATCATACGGCAAGGTGTGGGTGGTGCAGGATTTGGACTTGATATTGGGGTGGTTTCTCGACCACTTAATGGGTGGCAATTTGGTGCATCATTTATTAACATGGTTGGATCTATTAAATGGAATCAAAGTGGTGGTGGGGGTGATCCATCTAGTATTAATCCCCTTACTTCCAAATTTTATCCATTTGTATTTGGAGAAGATACTCTCGATTTAAATGAATCCATTTTATACACATTCAACATTGACACTATACGTATGGACAAAATGGGGAATGACTCTTTATTCACCAATGAGACTATATTTTTCGTGGATACCTTAGAGAATGGTAAAAGGCCTGAATTTGTCACTCGATACCCGGCAACTTTCAGACTGGGTGCGTCGAAAAGAGTAGATAATTTCTTATTTGCCACGGATCTAGTGGCTGGATTTGAGAATAAATATTATGCGCGGCAACAATGGAAATGGGCGATGGCGGTTGAGTGGAATCGGATTCAAACAATCCCAATGAGAATCGGTTATTCCTGGGCTGGTGGAGAAATGAAAGAATTGGCCATGGGTTTTGGCGTAAAAAAAGGCCCTGTTATTTTTGATCTGGGCTTTTCTTTTCGAAATGGCATGTGGCTGCATACAATGAAAGGATTCAATTTCTCTTTTGGTTTTACATGGGTTGGGAAGTCAATAAAAAAAACGGAAAAGGAAGGTCCTTCGCCAGCTCTAAAAGAGTAAAATCATTTTAATAACGGATTACGTTTTGGCTCTCCACATTAATATCATCCCACCGCTTAGAAATAAAATATTTCCCAACCAAGCTGATAATAGAGGTTCCACAATTCCGTTAAATCCTAGTGACTGGCCAAACTTGATAAAGGCGTAATATCCAAAGATAACAAAAACACTGGCGCCAGCCCCAAAAGATAAACTATTTTTCTCCTTTAATACCACCAATGGTATTCCAAACAAAACAACTATCAAATTAGTAAAGGCGAAAGAAATTTTTAAATATCGTGTAACTTCCCATCGAAGGGTATCGACGCCATTTTCTTTTAATTTCTTAATTCGTTCCGTGAGCTTGAAATAATCCAATTCGTCCGGTTTTCGGGCTTGTTGCTGAATCTCTTCTGGTAAAAAGCCAAGTGTGATGAGCGTATCTGATTTTCCCAAGGTAACCCTTGTCTCAACTCCATGCTCATTAAATTCACGAATCGAATACCCTGTTAATACCCAACTGGATGTAACTGGATTCCACTCTATTTTTTTTGCATCAATCCTTTTTCGGATATTTGAATGGCCCAGGTCTACTATGGTTAGATCATGTCCAGTTGATTTTTTTATATAATATTTAGATAATGAAATATGTATAGATGTATTTTTCTGGAGGAAAATATTTTTTAGTGTGTTTTTTAGTTTATGGCGTGATTTTCGCTTTACGTAATCTCGGTCGATCTCGAATCGTTTTTCATTCCCAATTGCAACCAATTTATTATCTAAAATAAACGATCCTCCACTCATGATAATTCCTGATAACAGTAATGGAAATGAAGCACGATAAAGGCTTATTCCGGATGCTTTCATAGCTGTCCACTCGTTTCGTTTTACCATCGACCCTAAACTGAAAACTGTCGATAACAGCATAGACATAGGGAGCCCAATGCTCACAAACCAGGGTAAAGTATAGAGGTAATATTGAATTACAATTGGTGATGGAACTTTATTATCCATGAACCGGTCTAAATTTTCTATAAGATCAACAATTACAAAAATAGAAACAAAACCGAGAACAGATATTCCCAGGATTATCCAGAATTGCCGCAATAGATATAGGTCGAGTTTATTCATCAGTAGGAATTAGAATTTCCCCAACTTCTTTCAAAAAAAGAAATAAAACGATTATTTTAAATAAATAAAATTTATTAGTGGCTTTAGCAGTTTGGATTCAAATATTCACGAATTAACTTACCCGCAATGAAATTAATAAAATGGTTTAAAATCATATCTATTTTGGGTCTATTTCTTGCTGGGCTAGCTTTAGCTGAAACTGTAGGATTAGCATCCATTAAAGAAGATGAATTGTCCTGGCTTTCAATTTGGCCGCCAATCATTGCCATCATTTTGGCTCTTATTACTCACGAAGCGCATTTGGCTTTATTTATTGGTATTTTGGTAGGCGTATCAATGATCACTGGGAACCCACTAACAGGGATTACGAATGCGCTGGATACGTATATCGTCGGGTCAGTTACAGATCATGGTCATGCATCAATTTTGATCTTTACATTGGCTTTTGGTGGACTAATAGGTGTAATTACTGCCAATGGAGGAATGAAAGGTGCAGTAGATTTTGCATCAAAGTATGCAACATCAAACCGAAGAAGTCAATTTGCTACGGCAGCAATGGGTTTAGTTATATTCTTTGACGATTATGCCAATACCCTATTAGTAGGGAATATGATGAGACCTTTTACTGATAAAGCCAGAATTTCACGGGAAAAGCTATCATACCTCGTGGATTCAACTGCAGCACCTGTTGCAAGTTTAGCCGTAATCAGTAGCTGGTCTGTATTTCAAATGAGTTTGCTCGAAACTCCATACAAACAATATGATGTTACAATAAATCCTTATTTTACTTTTTTACAAAGTATTCCTTTTTCCTTTTATTGTATTTTGACATTGATTTTTATTTTTTTAAATATATTATTGAAAAAAGAGTATGGTCCCATGCACAATGCAGAAACTCGTGCATTATCGACTGGTAAGGTACTTTCTGATCACGCAAAACCACTTTCAGATCCAAGTTTAATAGAAGATTCACAAAAAGTACCAACTTCTCATTGGAACAATGCATTTATTCCAATATTTGTAGTTGTAGCTGTAACTATTGGTGGCTTGGTTATTACTGGCCTAAGAAGTCTTGATATGCAACATCCTACACTTCGAGATATCATTGGTGCATCGGATCCTTACGCCAGTCTTATTTGGGGTGCTTCATTTTCTAGTATTTCTGCAATTGGATTAACAATTGGACGAAAAATATTAACCTTGGAGAAAACTTTGGATGCGTGGGTGAATGGCGTAAGATCTATGGTAATGGCTTGTATTATTTTAGTGTTGGCCTGGACCATTGGTTCTGTATGCAAGGATCTAAAGACAGCTGAATATTTGGTGAGTATTTCTTCTAATATTTTGTCTCCAGCCATGCTTCCTTTCATCACTTTTGTCACTGCTGCAGCCATTAGTTTTTCAACCGGCTCATCCTGGGCAACCATGTCTATATTGGTTCCGGTAGTTGTTCCTATGGCAATGCATCTTTTGAATATGTCACCTGATGCGACTGTTGAATCACCCATATTTTTAGCCACATTTGCTTCAGTTTTATCCGGGTCAGTTTTTGGTGATCATTGTTCCCCAATCTCTGATACGACAATATTGTCTTCCACAGCGTCTGCATCTGACCATATTGACCATGTAAAAACCCAAATGCCCTATGCACTTACAGTGGGCATCTTATCTTTAACTTTAGGATGTCTAGGTATAGGATTTGGTATACCAGTTTGGGTTATATTATTATCTGGAACCGCAATTCTCTGGGCCATCATGCACTTTATTGGGAAACCGATTGTACCCACGTAAAACTTTGGAAGTATAGTTGATTAATATAGAATCAGCAATTGAAGCTTTTGCAAGTTTCATGTGGGGGCCATTTCTCCTTATCCTACTTGTTTTCGGTGGACTATTTTTCACTGTTTATTGTCGATTTATCCCATTTCGATACTTTAAACACGGACTTGATATTCTTTTAGGGAAATATGATAATGATGATGATCCAGGCGATATAAATCATTTCCAAGCACTATCAGCTGCTCTAGCTGGAACTGTAGGAATGGGAAATATAAGTGGTGTAGCCGTGGCAATTCATATGGGTGGTCCCGGTGCACTTTTTTGGATGTGGGTTTCAGCCTTTGTAGGTATGTCTACAAAGTTTTTCACCTGTACTTTGGCAATCTTATTTCGTGGGGAAGATGACTTGGGTGAACTACAAGGTGGCCCCATGTATGTAATTCAGGAAGGACTTGGTCAAAAATTCAAACCATTAGCGGTATTATTTAGTTCGGCTGGCCTTATTGGTTGTCTACCTATGTTCCAAGCCAACCAATTAACGCAATACATTAGGGATTCTGTTTTTTTACCATTGGGAATGTTTTCATCAAATCCTTTTATGGGAAATGTAGTAACTGGGGTCTTAATCGCAATTCTTGTGGCTGGAGTGATCTTTGGTGGTATAAAACGGATTGGACTTGTTGCTGGTAGAGTAGTACCCCTGATGGTTCTCATTTATTTACTGGGCGGATTGGGAATCCTTATTAAGAATTATGATAAACTTGGTTCAGTATTTAATTTAATATTTTCAGACGCATTTACAGGCAACGCCGTAGTAGGTGGCGTTGTAGGTGAAGTGATCCGTCAAGGAATTCGTCGGGCAGTATTCTCTAATGAAGCTGGCTTGGGAACTGAAGTAATGGCACATGGTGCAGCAAAAACAAAAGAGCCTGTCCGGGAAGGTCTTGTGGCCATGTTAGGTCCATTTATTGATACAATTCTGGTTTGTTCTATTACGGCATTTGCAATTTTGGTCTCAGGTGTTTGGAATGATCCAACCTTGAACGGTGTATCCATGACAGCTAAGGCATTTTCAAATGAATTGGGGTTCCTGGGAGAGTTTATTTTATTCTTTTCTGTATTTACCTTCAGCGTAACGACCATGTTCGGTCAATCATATTATGGTGCAAAATGCACTGGGTTTTTATTCGGCAGCCGTTGGAAAGTTAATTATAATTGGTTTTATGTCTTGTCTACAATCTTTGGGGCTACAGTATCCATTTCCATTGTTATTAATTTGATAGATGGGATGTATGCGATAATGGCGATTCCTACTATGGTTTCAACTATTTTGCTTGCGCCAAAGGTCATGAAAGAAACGCGTCGATATTTTTCAGCGATTTAAGTGGATCCAAGCATTCGCAGCCTTGGAATATTGGTATTTAATTATTTAAGAGTAAAACCCACCCGCCCATTTCGTCCTGCACAGACAGATTCACCCAATCAGAATAAGATTGAATGACATCCTTCGCCTGATTTTCTAGAATTCCTGACAAAACCAAATTATGTCCAATAAACGGACCTAAGGTTGGAGCTAAACGAATTAATATAGCAGCCAAAATATTTGCAATCACAATATCATATTTCTCATTTGATTCAAAACTATCAGAATGATGATATGGAATCATTAAATTATTTAATTCATTATTCTGCTTCGCATTTAATATGGCCTTAGAATCAATCTCTACGCCTTCTATAAAACCTGCACCAAGAATTTTCGCAGCGATAGATAAAATGCCTGATCCACATCCATAATCAAGAACCGTATTCTTTTCATGTAAATTATTTTCTAACCATCGTAAACAAAGTTGGGTTGTGGGGTGAGTCCCAGTTCCAAACCCACTTCCTGGTTGAATAATAATAGATTGACCTGAAAATTCAGAATTTGATTCCCAGGGCGGCACTATTCTAAGTGAGTCAGAAATGAAAATCTCTTTGAATTGAGACTGGGTATAAGTGACCCAATCCTTGTCTTCGAAAATTTCTTCAACATAATCAGGTGCATTATCCAAATTCATAATCATCTGGATTTCATATATAAGCTGATCCACGTCCTGATTCTCTTGTATCATAAGAACAATAACGTGGGTATCTCCAGAGAGTGGATTTGGATTATCCGGATCGTCAACCCAATTTGAATCTGCCTCCTTTAATTTATCTTTGATCATAATAGAAGCTACATTCAAAATTGAAAATAGATCGGAAATATAGCGGAGATCGGTTCCCGGAAAATCGAGAGTAATGTTTTTCCACATCTTCATAGATTGGTAATTTACAGGATATGAAATCACGTGGCGAACTGAAAACTGAACAACAAAACCCTCAATCTTCTCAAATTGATTCCATGTCAATAAATGATATTTTGAAAACAATTAACAGGGAAGACCAAAATGTTGCAATTGCAGTACAGGCTACCCTTCCTGACATTGAAAAAACGGTAGTACTCACAGTCAATTCGATTCAAAAGGGTGGCCGTGTGTTTTATGTGGGCGCTGGCACCAGTGGTCGGCTTGGTGTATTGGATGCATCGGAAATTCCACCAACCTTTTCAGCACCGAAAGGATTATTTATTGGCGTCATTGCCGGAGGCGAAAATGCATTGCGAAATTCCATTGAGGGTGCGGAGGACCGACCGGAAGAGGCTATCATAGATTTGGAGCAATATGAGCTAAACGAAAATGATACGTTGGTTGGAATCTCATGTAGTGGTGCTGCAAATTATGTGGTTTCGGCATTGGATCATGCTAAAGCAAATGGAGCAAAAACAGTTTATCTTGTCACGAATCTCAACCCGTTTAAGATTACAGAAGTTGATGTAATTATAAATGCTGTGACTGGTCCAGAAGTTGTGACGGGATCCACGCGGATGAAAGCTGGTACAGCTACAAAATTAATATTAAATATGATTTCTACAGCAACCATGATCAAATTGGGAAAAGTGTATGGAAATCTTATGGTAGATCTCATGGTAGTCAATGATAAACTGGTTGATCGGGGGACACGAATCATTGAGCAATTAACAGATTTAGATTATGATGGAGCACAGTTAAAATTATTTGAAGCTAAAAAATCTGTTAAGGCAGCCATTGTCATGGAAAAGTTGAATTGCACCTTAAATGAAGCACGTGAAAAATTGGATAATGCCGGCGGGTTTCTTAGAAATCTAATTGATTAAAATATGAAACAAAAAAAACCAATCTTGTTCAATAAAGTAGGGCGGGATATTCTAAAAAAAGAGCTAGCTGCAGAACCTTTTGATAGAATCACCGCTTCTTTTTATGTGTATCATCCAATTGAAAATCCCCAAGCTTTTCGAGATCAATTATTCATTACCTGGAATAAACTGAATATATTGGGCCGAATCTATATTGCTACAGAAGGTATAAATGCACAATTAAGTACACCCGAACAAAATTGGAACCAATTTTGTGAAACTATGAATTTGTTCCCTTTTTTAAGGAATGTTCCTATCAAAAAAGCCATACAGGATGGAAATTCTTTTTATAAACTTACCATAAAAGTTCGAAATGAATTAGTGGCCTATGGTGTACCGGAAAATTCTTATGACATGAATAAGGTGGGGAATCATCTTTCTGCTGAAGAATTCAATCAAGCATTAGAAAAACCTGAAACAATTGTTGTAGACATGCGGAATTATTATGAAAGCGAAGTTGGCAAGTTTGAATCAGCCGTCATACCTGATGTGGAAATATCAAAAGAATTGCTCCCGGAAGTCAAACACATTCTGGATGGGAAAGAAGAAGAGCAGATATTATTGTATTGTACTGGTGGAATTCGTTGTGAAAAAGCGTCTTCGTATTTGATAAATCATGGATTTACAAATGTCAATCAATTGAGTGGTGGAATTATACAGTATGCACACGAAATCGATAAAAAGGGATTAAAATCAAAATTCATTGGGAAAAATTTTGTTTTTGATGATAGGTTGGGAGAACGTGTGACTGAAGATGTCATAGCTAAATGCCACATTTGCGGCGATGCATGTGATAATCATACTGATTGTAAAAATGACGCCTGTCATATTTTATTTATTCAATGTGAAACATGTTTTAAAGAATTAGATGGATGTTGTTCGAAAGAATGTAATGATTTTTTTAAATTACCAATTGAAGAGCAAAAAATTCGTCGAAAGGACCCAACTCAAGTAGTTTCCCGTACATTTTTTGATTCAAGAATAAAACCAAAATTGAACCAAAAAATTTGAAATATCACATTCTTTATTCCTTCCGGCGTTGTCCTTATGCCATGCGGTCTAGACTGGCTCTGGTTTATTCTAATATAAGCTATGAACACCGGGAAATATTATTAAAAGAAAGGCCATCAGAATTATATTCTATATCACCTAAGGGAACTGTCCCAGTATTGCAATTGCAGGATGGTACCGTCATCGATGAAAGTATAGATGTAATGAAATGGGCAATAGCTCAAAGTGATCCAGATTGTTGGTATACGGATAAAATTGAAGAACAAAATTCATTCATTTCCTTGAATGATGATGAATATAAAAAACGGCTAGACATGTATAAATATCATGAGCGGTTTCCTGAAGGCTCTTATGATGAATTTCAAAATGCTATTGGAGAAATATTGAAGACATATGAATTAATTTTATCAAAGTCATCCTATTTATGTGGCGATAAAGTTACTCTGGCGGATGTTGCATTATTTCCATTTATTCGACAGGGAGCTCATGTGGATCTGGTTTGGTTTAATACAGAATTTCCAATATTATCAAAATGGTTAAAAATATTCCAGGGATCAGAACTATTTCGGACCATAATGAAAAAATATGCTGTATGGAAAACGGGAGAAGATGGCACTCTGATTCAAAAATACTACACAAGCAATGAATAGAAATAGTTACCTTTTCATCTCACTTATTATATTTACTCATATTCTTTTAGGTGAACAATTAATTATTTCTCATGGTGGATTTTCTGCAAGAATTGAACGAGATGAATGGGGAGTTCCGCACATTTATGGTAAACGAGATGCGGATGTTTCATTTGGACTGGCATATGCCCATGCTCAGGACGATTTTAAAACTATTTATGATATATTATTAGCTACAAGGGGTAAACTGGCATCGGTGTATGGAAAGGACGCTGCAGTGAATGATTACTATGTTCATCTCATGGATTTATGGAATACTATTGATTCCAACTATGAATCCGATGTGGCGGATGATGTGAAATTATTATGCGATGCTTATGCAGCAGGAATTAACCTATTTTTAGAAGATTACCCGGAACAAGAAAAGAAAAATATATTTCCTGTCTCCGGGAAAGACCTGATTGCGGGATTCTCTCATAGAATGCCATTGATGTTTGGTCTGGATGGTGTCATGAAAAAATTATCAAAAGAACAACGTCCACAATTAATAGGCCTGAACGGGAATGAAGAAAATAGCGAGTCATTTAAAATGGTTGCCAGTAATGTTTTTGCCATTGCGCCCCATCGATCTAGTGATGGCTATACGCGGATATGGATCAATAGTCATCAACCTTGGGAAGGCCCGGTTGCTTGGTACGAAGCACGTTTTATAAGCGAAGAAGGGTGGGACTTTTATGGGGGATTGTTTCCCGGTTCTCCCATCCCCTTGGTTGGCCATAACACAAATTTGGGCTGGAGCCATACTGTGAATTCACCAGACCTAATTGACGTATATGAATTAACCATTAATCCAAATAATAAAGATCAATACTGGTTTGAAGGTTCATGGAAAGAAATGAGAGTCCGGAAAGTGCCGATTAAAGTGAAATTATTTGGGCCTTTTTCATGGACCTTCAAACGGAAAGTAAAAGAATCTATACATGGTCCTGTGATGGAATTTGACCATGGAATCTATTCACTTCGTATTTCATCGTTAAAAAATCTGAAATTTATAGAAGAGTGGTATCGAATGGGAAAAGCACAGAACTACACTGAATTTAAAAAGGCCATGGAGATCCATGCTTTACCCATGTTTAATACAGGTTATGCTGATAAAGATGGGAATATTTATTATGTATATAATGCAAAAATCCCTAAACGGAATGAAGGGTATAACTGGAACGAACTTCTTGCAGGCGACAAACAAGAAAATATTTGGACTGATTATGTCCCATTTGATTCGTTGCCCCAGATGTTAAATCCAGCAGACGGGTTTTTACAAAACTGCAACAGCAATCCTTATCTTGCTACAGGTAATACGGATGATGTATCCAAACCTTTACCGGGTTGGACAGGGATTGAAACTCACCAAACCAATCGTGCTCTTCGTGCTTTGGAAACATTTGGTGCAGATTCATCCATATCGCGG
>ENA-OREN01000738-OREN01000738.1-marine-metagenome-genome-assembly--contig:-NODE-738-length-44132-cov-5.161230_pt1 | contig 44132 bp, 38 predicted proteins | sample MGYA00248624_ERZ508555 | MGnify/ENA primary metagenome ERZ508555 (study PRJEB26222, sample SAMN06267773) | marine metagenome | isolation source: Saanich Inlet, British Columbia, Canada | place... | reverse complement strand
CTACTTGGTGCAACATTTTTAACTTCAAGGACAGGCTTATATCTAGCAATAATAATAATTCCATTTTACTTGTTAAAACATAAAACAATAACTTATTCAATTATTGGGCTAATATTATTTACTACAACATTTTTCTTTAATATTGTAGCACAAGATGTTATTATTTATGACAAAATAAAAACATCTTCGGTTCTTATGTTTGAGGTATTTACCAACTATGAAAAGTCAGGCACAATCAGTACTCGTTCAACTAATTCATTGTTGAAATATCATTATTTTAGCCCACAAAATATATTTAACTTGATATTTGGAAATAATGAAACTCAATATTCCCATTCATTTAGCACAAAAATTTCTGATGTATTTTATGTTAGGATTTTAAATGGCGCAGGTATAGTTATATTAATTTTATATTTATTGATATTAAAAACCCCGATTTTCATCGGGGTTTTTTGTTTATAATATTAGCCATCCGAACTTTGATAATTCGGAGCTTCCTTTACAATTCTTACTTCATGCGGGTGATTCTCTTTAACACCTGCGGAAGAAATTTGAACAAATTCTGTATTTGAACCAAAATCTGAAATAGATCCTGCCCCACAATAGCCCATCGATGATCGTAATCCGCCCAATATTTGATGGATTGCATTTCGTACATGACCACGATAAGGAACCATCCCTTCAATGCCTTCCGGTACTAATTTTGTCGCTTCTGTCCCTTCTTGAAAATATCGATCGCCACTTCCTTCTTGCATAGCCCCCATAGAACCCATTCCACGATAAGACTTATATTGCCTACCTTCGTATAAAATAGATTCACCAGGACTTTCATCCATTCCAGCTAATAGACTTCCTAGCATGACAGACTCAGCTCCAGCTGCTAGGGCTTTAGCAATATCACCACTATAACGTAATCCTCCATCCGCTATCATAGGAATATCATTTTTTCGTGCAACATCTACACAATCCATTATGGCTGATAATTGTGGTTTCCCTACACCAGCAATAATTCGAGTAGTACAACTTGCTCCTGCCCCAATTCCAACTTTAACACAATCGACACCTGCGTCAATGAGTGCCTGCGTCCCTTGGCCGGTGGCCACATTCCCAGCAACAATATCAACAGAAACGGTGGATTTTAATTTGGCGATAGATTTTAATACTCCTTCTGAATGTCCATGAGCTGTATCAACGACAATTACATCTACATCCGCATCTACCAATGCATTTGCTCTTTCCAATAAATCATCACCTACACCTACAGCAGCAGCAACACGTAATCGTCCCATACTATCTTTACAGGCAATGGGAAATTGTTCCTTCTTTTGAATATCTTTAACAGTAATTAATCCGGATAAATTTCCATTTTTATCAACAACCAATAACTTTTCTATTCGATGTTCTTGCAATAATTCTTTCGACTTTTCTAATGATGTCCCTTGTGGTACTGTCACCAAGCCATCTTTGGTCATTCTATTTGCTACGGATAAAGAATTATCAGTTTCAAAACGAATGTCACGATTTGTAATAATTCCCAGAAGCTTTTTACCATCTACGACGGGTAAACCACTTATTTTAAATTTAGACATTATCCGTTTAGCATCTCCAATGGTACTTCCATTTGTTAATGTCACAGGATTAACAATCATCCCACTTTCTGATCGCTTAACACGATCAACCATGCTTTGTTGCTGTAATATGGATAAATTTTTATGAATAACGCCTACTCCTCCTTCACGCGCTAATGCAATAGCCATATCACTCTCAGTAACGGTATCCATCGCTGCACTTAAAATAGGAATATTCATTTGTATATTTTTTGTCAATTGTGTTGACAGTTGTACATCTCGCGGTAAAACATTCGAATGTTGAGGTATCAATAATACATCATCAAATGTTAAGGCATAGGAAAATGGTGGGCGGTTTTTCAAAATGACTCCAATTTACAAATAGGGTTAATAGCTTTTAACACATCTCCATTTAGGATACGATTTTTGACACGTTCAATTTCTTGACTCAAAGTCCGGTCTCCTTTATCTACATGGATTTCATCCTTTAATAAATCATATACTGAGGATGTTACTATAGATGGTTTTAAGTTTTTATGAATCTGTTTTATGGCCGCTAATCCAACTATCAATTCAATAGCCAAAATGGTTGCTACATTATTTTGTATTTGTAATGCTTTTTGCCCAGCCCACGGCGCCATACTGACTTGATCTTCCTGACCTCCTGATGTAGGTAATGAATCTACACTTGCAGGATGAGACAATGTTTTATTTTCTGATGCCAAGGAAGAAGCGGTCACATGGGCAATCATATACCCAGATTCTAGTCCGGGATTCATTGACATAAATGGAGGCAATGTACCATCAACTCCTTTCATAAAATAATGAATTCGTCTTTCTGAAATAGCACCAAATTCTGACATTGAAATTGCCACCATATCCATAGCTTGCGCCACTGATTCACCATGGAAATGTCCAGAACTAATGACTTCTCCATTATCCATTACAAGTGGATTATCACTAACGCTATTAATTTCATTATTGATTATTCTACCTGCAGAAGTCAATGTATCACGAGATGCGCCATGTACATGCGGAATACACCTAAAACTATAGGGATCTTGCACTTTCTCGCATTGACTATGAGATTGCACAATTTCACTTCCCTTTAGGATACGCCATACGTTTTTAGCAGATTGCCTTTGCCCAGGATGGCTTTTTGTCAGATGGATGGATGCTTTGAACACATTTCGACTGGATAAACTTGCTTCCACAGATATGGCTCCAATAACATCCGCACATTGAGCTAGAAGTTCCCCTTGTAGCATAGCTTGAATCCCTATTGCTGTCGAGAATTGCGTTCCATTAATCAAACTAAGTCCTTCCTTCACTTCTAATTGAAAAGGTTTTAAACCTACTTTTTTTAGCGCTGTGGATGTTTTGTATTCCCGACCTTTATAAGTGACACTTCCTTCACCAATTAATGCTAATGCCATATGCCCTAAAGGGGCTAAATCACCACTTGCTCCCACAGACCCTTTTTCAGGAATAATCGGCAATATATCATGATTAATAAAATCTATAATATGAGAAGCAAGACTAAACCGAATTCCACTATACCCTTTTGAATATGATAATAACTTTAAATACAAAATAATTCGAACAAGCCCAGAATTAATGGGTGCTCCTACACCAGCGGCATGGCTTCTCACTAAATTTGTTTGGAGTTGATTTAAATGGTTAGATTCAATAGAAATTTGGCTTAATTGTCCAAATCCAGTATTTACACCATAAATAGTTTTCCCAGACGATAGTACACTTTGTAGAATTTTTTGAGATGCAACAATCCGTCCTTTTGCAGATTTTGAAATATTGATTTTAATCGGTTCAGTGAAGAATGATATAAAATCCCTATAGTGACGGGTATTGCTAGATATCTGTAGGGGCTCCATGGAGGAATTTAGATCGACATTAGCTCATGAAACAACAGCCTATCTATGAGTTTTAAGTTAAATCATCAATATTTCTAAAAACCGACATTCTAGCTGGTATCACATGACTAAAGTGCTGTCCATATCGTTTTACAACAATTCGATTATCACATGAAATAAATACGCCTGAATCTGTCGTAGAGCGAATTAATCGACCAAATCCTTGCCTAAAACGAATAACACTTTCAGGAACAGAAAAATCCATAAATGAATTACCGCCACATTCTTTAATTAATTCACTATATGCTTTCACAATTGGGTCTGTGGGGACATCAAATGGTAATTTTGTTAAAATGAGAACTTCTAGCAATTCTCCAGGGAGATCTACACCTTCCCAAAATGCATTTGTTCCCAATAAAATACCTTCATTACCTTGAGACATTCCCTTTATTAATGCTTGGCGTGATGTGCCACTGAGTTGTGGGTATATTGGTAAATTATTCCCATTGGGCATTTCTTTCAAATAACGATAAACATCTGTCAGCATTTTACGTGAAGTAAAAAGGACAAGTATTCTTTTTTTATATTTATGATAGGCATTATAGATGACTTCTGCTAAAGCTTTAGGATCATTTGAAATAGGTGTTGCACCGCCATATTGTTGATATTCCACCTGATCTTCATAGAAAAATGGGCTTTCAAATGTCATTTCAACAACTCTATCAAATTCTAATGAAGTTAATCCAGATCTATTAAGGAAATAACTAAATGAATCATCTACTCTTAATGTAGCAGATGTAAGGATACAATGCTCGATATCTTGAAAAAAGTGAGAAGATAATGTTTGTGACACATCTATGGGAGATCCAAAAATAGAAATCTGAAATGATTCATTTTTTTGGCCATAGTTTTTTAACTGTCCATCTAACCAATAAGACCAGTCGTCGTTGGGCGTGCTGGTTAATAGTTTTACATGTTGAATAAGAGTTTTTATTTTTTCATTTCCATTTTCTAGCACTTGGTGCAATAATGGATAATCACATCGACCTGCATCAATCTTCAGGATAGCATCTTTGGCTCTTTCTAAAGTTTGCGACAATTGCTGTATAGCATCAACTAATTCTGATAACTCTATATATACTGGACTATAGTCTTCGTAAAGGTTACGCAATATCACTTTTTCAGGATACATTTTTTTTAAATCAAAATCACGTTTCTTTTCTTCAGATAGTTTAGTGAAAAATGTTTTTCCAGCATCCAGAGCATTCTTTGAATCTTGCTTTACTTGTTGATGAATAAGTTTTATTTCTGGATCTAAATCACCAATAACATTTAATTGGTTATTCCATCTAGAAGATCTAGGTTGAGTTGGATCCACATCTTGAATTAAATAATTCATACTTACTTGGTTTAGCTCAAGTTTAAATTGATCATAGGCAACAGGAACAAGGTTATGTGCTTCATCAACTATTAGATGGTTATATGGTGGTAAAAATCCTGTCCGTTGCGAATCCGCTAAAAGTAAAGCATGATTAACAATTAATATATGGGAACGCAAAGATGCACGTCGAACTTTCCCATAATAACAACCTTGATGTTTTCTACAAATGTCCGTCGTGCAAAATCCAGCTTCACTATTGATTAATCCAGCCAACCATGTGGAACGCGCATTCCAAAAACCTTCACATTCACTTAAATCACCCGTTTTTGTCCAATGCATCCAAAAAAATAAAGGTATAAGCGCTTCAACTTCTCTGGACCTAAGACGTAAATCGCCACCAATGAGCCAATTAAGTCGAGTTTTGCAAATGTAATTTCCCCTACCTTTTAAAACGGTTGCATTTACAGTAACATCCACAGCATCTGCCAGTAAAGGTAAATCTTTAAAAAATAATTGATCCTGTAAATGTTTTGTATGACATGATATGACTGTTGGACCATTCGATTCAACAGATTCAACGCGCTTAACTGCGGGGAATAAATAAGCCATTGATTTCCCTAATCCTGTTCCCGCTTCCACTACACCGACTTTAGGTGCTCCGTTGATAATTTCATCTGAAAAATTAGCATAGTCTCTTTGAACTGACCGTAATTCAAATTTGGGAAGTGTTTTACTTAATAGCCCATTCTCACCAAAAACATCATTGGCTAATAATGAATCTGGATGATTTGTCCCATCACAATGGAAAATATTTGAACGTAAATCGTGCTTGAGTGTTGGCTGAGTTAAACCATACTTTAAATTACCTGTTTGCGTTAAGGCGGTTCCTAGGTCAATATAGAGCGACTTATTTGGTAATTCAGCTTTGCTAACAAGAGCAATTACTTTCGATATAACTTCTAATGGATAAGATGCCAATTCATCTAATAATTCTAAAAAGATGATTCCACAATTTTCTGTATCTTTTTCCGCACGATGAGAACCTTCTGCAGATAAGCCAAAATAAGTTGCTAATGCACCTAAATTAAAAACAGGTTGATCGAACATAACTGACCTAGCTAATTGTAAGGAATCATATAATTTATTTTTCAACTTGGGCTTATCGAATCGTTCTGACATATTATCTAAAAACTGATGATCAAATCGAATATTATGCGCAATTAATGGGTCGTTACCAAGAAAATCAAAGAAATCATCAACAATGTCTTCTTCTCTAGGTGCGTCCATAACCATTGAATTACTTATTCCTGTAATTTCAGTAATAAAAGGTGGAATTGGTCGATCCGGATGAATGAGTTTAACATAATTATCAGTTGGTTTTCCATTGATAAACCGTATAGCAGCAATTTCAATAATTCTATCAGATGCTGCATTAAGACCTGTTGTCTCAAAATCAAATGCTGTAAACTGAGATAAGTTAAGTTTTTTTAATAATTCAACGCGATCCATCTTTATAAGATCCTAGTAAAAAAGTATTTTTAAATAGAAAAAGGGATTATTTAATTTTTCTTTGGGTATTTCATTTGATAACATCCCAGAAATAATTTCCCGTATATCTTGATTTCGAGATGCACGACCAATAACAAAATTTAATAAAAACTTAGATTTTGCCAAATTTTGGAGTTTGGTACTAACTTTTAATTCAGATCCAAGTTCTTTCCATAATCGAGTATCATAGGCTTTTAATATGTTTGATGAGTTATCATCCACACTGAGAGCTTGTTTGGCTATTTCTGCTGCAATTTTACCCGAAACAAGAGCATTCCCAATCCCTTCTCCTGTAAATGGATCAATAATTCCAGCAGCATCACCAAGTAGCATAAACCCATTTCCATAATTCTTACGATGAATGCTTCCTAATGGCAAATTCCACCCCTTTGCTTTTTCAAGTGGCTTCGCTTCAGAAAATCTTTCCGCAAAAGGTGGTTTTGAAAGAATACCTTCCATGACATTTACAAGATTAATTTTTTTCTGTTTCGCATCATCTTTAGATAATCCTACTCCAATATTTGCACGATTCCCATCAGAAGGAAAAATCCATAAATACCCAGGATTTAATTCTGGAACATAATGCAATTCGATTTGATCTGTTAAGTCTTTGACATTTTCATAATAACAGCGAATTCCAACGGAAGTATGCTCCATATCCATATCGTATAAATCTAATTCTTTAGAGACGATTGAGTTATAGCCATCAGCACCAAGTAGTATTTTCGATGAAAAAGTAAACTCTTCATTCGATTCTTTTTGAATTCCAGTTACTCCTGTCACAAATCCATTCTCTTGATTGACACTTTTTACATTAAATCCTTCTAGTGTATCAATATCAGCATCCTGGACTGATCGAAACATCATTTCATCAAAGATTTCCCTACGAATTGAGAACCCTTCATCATTTTTTCCCTCTGAATCACCTTTTAAGTACAGATCAAATTGCTGATACTTTGGCCCACTAAAGGTTATTCTCTTAATATGAGCGCCCGGTAATCCTCGTGTTTTTTCTAATAAATTTAATTCACGTAGTAACCGAACTGACTTACCTGATAAGGCATCACCACAAATCTTATCTCTCGGAAAAACAGACTTTTCAAGTAGTAAAGGCTTCAAACCATTTCGTTTTGCAAATAATGCCGCAGAGGTTCCAGCAGGACCGGCACCGACTATAATAATATCATAAGTAGGATTAGGCATATTCTTCATGATCAACACCAAATGATGGATATATGATACCATATCGAAAATAATAAAACGTGCGTAATGAAAAGAATAGGATCGCTAAAGGAATTAATATCCATGGTACTCTTACTGCTAAAAACATGAGCAAAATAAATTGTGGAAAAAACCGAGCTCTCTGAATATGACGAATATGGGGAGGATAGAAATATGCTATCAAGGGAAAAGGAAGCGCAATCATTGATACAGTACTAATCATTGGATCATCTAGATAAAACCCACTTAACATTCCTCCAAGCATGAGTATAAAAGATTGGAGTAATATGGATTTATTATTATTCCAATCTTTTACTATCCAGCTACCTTTTTCTTTATCCAACTTAATTGGAGTCCTGAAAATCAGTGCACCTCCTAGTATAGATAAAATATATGGAATTACCCCTATAAAAATAGCCATATTAAGTGTTTCGCTTGAAGAAACCATTGCTCCTATAACAAACATAATAATAGTCATTACCACGAACTTAACTCCACTAGCTGCATCAAAAGGTGCTATAGAAATATCAACTATCTTTTTTGGCCGTAGAACTAGAAAATAAATTAGTGTTATAGCGAGAAATGTTACAGATTCATTTAACCAACCCGAATATCCCCAATAAGAATATCTGTCACTAAAAGCGGACCCATAGCTCATTCCTGAAACAATAATACTCCATAATCCAAATAATTGAAGAGGTTTTTTTGATTCAATACAATTATCATATTTTGCGGAACATTCTGAATATTTTTTATATGATTGTCCTGTATAAGGAAAAATTCTTGCAATAATCATAACTCCTATTTACTCCCTTTTAAAAGTAAATAAATCGCTGTCAAGGTTAAGGATATATTTACCCAATTTGTCCTAAATTGAAGCATAGCACTTTCTAGCAATCCTACGGAATGAAGAAATACAATTAATATCATAACTGGAGAAAGATACTTTAGGAATATTTTCCATCCTTTAATAACTAATGGATATTTAACAAATAAAGATTCTGATCCTTCTTTCAGCTCTATAAGGACTTTATCAAAACCCCATACCCATCCAACAAAAATTGAAATGAATAGTCCGCCTCCTGGTAATAGGATATTTGATGCCAAATAATCCGCATTATCAAACCAAGTTTTTCCAAAGAAATGAACATCAGACATAATATTAAACGATAGTGCACTTGGAACACCAATTATAAACGTAATCAATCCAAATACCATAACTGCTTTATGACGTTTCCATTTTCTTTCATCAACAAAATATGCCACAACAACTTCGAGCAAAGAAATAGCTGATGTTAGTGCTGCAAGAGTTAGTAGCAAAAAGAATGAGATAGCCCACACAACTCCACCAGGCATTTTTGCAAATACAACGGGTAATGTTACAAAAATAAGCCCAGGACCACTTGCAGGGTCTTGCCCCATTGCAAATACAGCTGTAAATATAGCAATACCAGCTAACAAAGCGATAAGTGTGTCTAAAAACACAATTTGAATAGCTGCACTTGGTATATGATCTTTTTTAGATAAATATGAACCGTAAGTCATCATTGCACCCATTCCAAGACTGATCGTGAAAAATGCATGTCCCAATGCAACCAGAACGGATTGTCCTGATATTTTAGACCAATCTGGCGACCATAGAAACGTAAGTCCTTTCTCTGCCCCAGGTAAGGTAACTCCACGTATAACGAGAATAACTAATAAGAAAAAGAGAACTGGCATCATGATTTTACTCCCTTTTTCAATCCCTTTATTCACCCCCGCATAAACAACACCCATTGTTAATATTGAAAAAAGTGTATGATACCCCACTATCCAATTCACGTCACTCACCCGCTCATCAAAATAAGTAGAAGCAATACTTGGATCTGAAAATTGCGAGAAGGAACCCCTCAGTGCCTCAATAATGTATCCAATAGACCATCCAGCAATTACAGTATAGAATGATAAAATAATAAAACCAGCTAATACACCCATACTGCCTACAGTAACCCAAAATGGTTTCCCCGATAATTTTTTGAAAGCACCAACAGGATTTCTCTGAGTCGATCTACCTAAAAGGATTTCAGCAATTAAAACAGGAAGTCCAATAAGCGCAATGCATATTAAATAAATAAAAATGAAAGCAGCTCCACCATTTTCACCAGCGATATAAGGAAATTTCCAAATATTACCCAAACCAATGGCAGATCCAGCAGCAGCTAATATAAACCCTGCTTTTGAGCCCCAATGTTCTCTTTGTTCAATCATTTTTTTCTCCTTGCATTTTCTCTGTAGTCTCAATTTTAGACTTCATTACATCCTTAAAAGGGTATAAATGAGCGTCGACGATAGAGTCAACTAACCCATAGAACCAAATAAATCCCATCCACCATGCGTATTTATTTCTTTTTTGCAAATATCGAGTCCTAGATAATGGTAGATTTAATTCATAGTTATTATAATAATTTGCATTTGTTTTAAAAGATGAATACGCCCACCCTTCTAAAGCAATAACTATTCCCGCCTTAATAAATTTTCGATTGTATAGTTGCCCATATCCGGGGATTATTGAGCGATAAGCTGCTTTTTTAGGAGAAACATTTCTCAATGAATCTTGCGCATTAATCATGGAAGTAGTGGAAATAATGCTACAGATTAAAATAAAACTGTATTTCATTCACCTACTGTTGCTACACATTCTATTTCAACTTTCGCTCCTAATGGCAGTGCAGAAACTTCGACTGTCGATCTTGCGGGAAAATCAATATGTCCAAAAAATGTTTCAAATGATTCATTCACATAGGAGAAACCACGTAAATCGGTCACAAAAACTGTCAATTTGATTATATTCATTTTTGTTAATCCGGCTGCTTTTAAAATGGCTTCTATATTTTGTAATGATCGAAATGTTTCTGCTTTAATACCCCCTTCTACCATATGCCCTGTATGAGGATCAATACCAACTTGTCCAGATGTATATAAAATTCCTTTGGTTAATACAGCTTGACTATAGGTTCCTATTGCAGCAGGTGCATCTGGTGTATGAATAATTCGTCGACTCATATTTTCATCCTAAAATGTTTCTGATAAACAGATGCAAGGCAGTCCAACATCTTCATTGAGTTTTCTTGATGCATCAAATGTTCGTTGTTCCAATGAAAATTCACCAACAGCTGCTACAGTTGCTTCAAATAGATGTCCACCCATAATTTTCATTTCATGATCACCAACTGTTATATGTGCATGAATAAATGGTTTCCCATCTTTGAGTGTAATATTTCCTTGAAAACTGGTTAACTCAAGATGGGCATCTATATGTTTTCGTATATAGGTTTTATTATCTATATCGAAAGCGCCTAATTCAACAGACTTAATAGCTCCTATACCAGAAATGAAGCCGTTATGGATCTGTTTATTTACACAAAACTGTGTTATCGAATCCATTATTTTTTCATTCTTTTCCACATAAACTATAAAACTATTTCCGTCTTGTCCCCATTGCATTTTTAATTTGTTTCCTCTAGAAGTTTTTTCAATAATGCCTCCGTCTGAGACATAGCACCTTTAACTAAGTTTTTATCACGGCCACCTGCAGTTGCCAAAGATGGTTTTCCACCTCCTCCGCCACCCATAAATCCTCCAATTGTTTTGGCTAAATCGCCTGCTTTTAATGATTTCTTATTTAGATCAGATGAAACTACAACAACAGCACCTGGCTTCTTTTCTCCTTTAAAAAATAATACTGCAATACCAGACTTAATTTTGCCAGAAAGTGCGTCTCCATAAAGTTTCGCTTCATCCATACTTTCTGCTTCTGTTAGTGTTACAAGTAAATTGTAATCTTTTACTTCCGTCATAGACTCCAACAAGGTATTCATACCATTTTCATTAGATTCAGAATGTTTTTTTAATTTTTTCTCTAAATATTTTTTTTCTTCAATTAGTTTATCAATGCGACTAACAATTTCATTTTGTGCGCATTTAAGATGTAGTTGGATTTCATTTAATTTTGAATTTTGATTTTGCATAAATTCAAAAGCTGATATACCAGTTAATGCCATTAATCTACGAACGCCTGATGCTAAGGATGATTCTTCTATAATTTTAAATAACCCTATATCTCCTGTCCTATTTACATGAGTTCCACCGCATAATTCATGGGAATAATTCCCCATCTGAACCACACGAACTTCATCTCCGTATTTTTCACCAAATAAAGCAGTTGCACCACTATCTTTAGCTTCATCATATCCTTTAACTTCTGTATCTACATTACTGTTATTACGTATTTTATCATTTACATATTGTTCGATTTTCAACAATTCATCTGTAGTGATTTTTTCAAAATGAGTTACATCAAAACGTAAATAATCGCTACAAACCAATGATCCTGCTTGCTGAATATGTTCGCCTAATATATCTTTTAAAGCAGCGTGCATTAAATGAGTGGCAGAATGATTCAATCGAATAGCTTGGCGAATTTCATCGTCTACCTTACAATACACTTGTTCATCTAATGCAGATTCAGGAATAAACCCGTCACAATAATGAAAGAAGGTATCACCATCTTTCTTTACATCTTTCACGCGGACAGAAAAACCATCACCAGAAATAAGACCAATATCCCCAACTTGCCCACCTGATTCGGCATAAAAAGGAGTTGAATCCAAAACAATAATTGTCAAGTCTCCTGAAGAAGCCCATCGTCGAATAGAAAAATTTCCTTCCAACAATCTATAACCCACAAACATTGAATCAAAGCCATCTGACACTATATTCCATTCTAATTCTGTATTTGTTTTGAATTTTCCAGCAGCTTTGGCTCTAGCTTTTTGTTTTTTCATTTCTTGATCGAAACCATCATTATCGACAGAAAGGTTATTTTCTCTCGCCATTAGTTCGGTTAAATCTAGAGGGAATCCATATGTATCATATAATTTAAATGCTTCTGCTCCAGGAATAATATCCCCTTCAATTTTCCCAATATATTTCTCAAAATGCTGAATACCTCGATCAAGTGTTTTATTAAATGACATTTCTTCTGATTGAATTATTTTTTCAATATGTGCCTGTTTTTCTTTTAATTCTGGGTATATATCACCCATAATGTTCACAACAGGTTCGACTAATTGAAACAAGAATGGATCATGCTGGTCTAAAATACGTCCGAATCTGGCAGCTCTTCTCAAGATTCGACGCAATACATAGCCGCGTCCATCATTAGAGGGCAAAGCGCCATCTGCTATAGTAAAACTTAACATTCGTATATGATCAGCAATCACTTGAAATGGGACACTATCTCCTTCTGATGATTTCCCAGTCATTGATTCAATTGATTGAATAATTGGCGTAAATAAGTCAGTATCATAATTACTGCTTTTGCCTTGCATAACAGAAACAATTCTCTCTAATCCTGCACCAGTATCCACATGTTTTGCTGGCAAATCTTCTAACGATCCATCTGTTTGCCTGTTATATTGGATAAAAACAAGATTCCACAATTCCCAATATTCATCAGTAGTATTAACACCAGCTGGATCGATATTGCTTATATCTTCTCCCATGTAATAATGAATTTCTGAACACGGTCCACAGGGGCCCGTTTCACCCATTTCCCAAAAGTTGTCCTTCTTGCCAAACTTCAAAACACGATTAGGATCTATATCCGTTAAATTAACCCACAAATCAAGCGCTTCATCATCATCTATATATACAGAAACAAATAAGCGGTTCTTATCCAGCTTCAATACTTCGGTGAAATATTCCCAAGCCCAGCGAATCGCATCTTTTTTATAATAATCTCCAAAGGACCAATTGCCTAACATTTCGAAAAATGTATGGTGAAATCCATCGATTCCCACTTCTTCCAAGTCATTATGTTTTCCGCTAACTCTGATACATTTTTGACTGTTAACAGCTCTTGATGGATTTGCTTCTTTCTCCCCCAACAAAATAGGTTTAAACTGATTCATTCCAGCATTTGTGAATAATAGAGTAGGGTCGTCAACAGGAACCACAGAAGAACTACGGACTAATTGATGGTTTTTCTCTTCAAAAAAGGAAATAAATGATTGTCGTATTTCAGAAGCTTTCATAATAGGAACTTAAAAAGAAAAACTCGTTTCAATTGTAGTAATATTAACAACTTCGTCCGGTCCATCGACTTTTCCATCTCCATCTAAATCTCTAAAAGATCTTCGAAAATTATAGACCAATATCATACCATTCCCAAGTTCTAATCCCAAGCGATATCCAAGAATAGTATTTTCGGTTAATTCAAAATCAAATGGATTGGGTACATTTCTTTGCTGGTAATACCATTCTGCAGTCTTGATTTTACTTATCGATTTTCTAAGTCTTAAAAAGGCCAAAAAACTTTGATTTGTATTTTCTTCAAATTGTTGAGTTTCAAAATTCCATTGTTTACCAAATAAATTTTGATACGATATACCCGTTCCAAGATAAGAACCCAAATTTAAATTTAGTCTAGAGAAAGGGCCTTTTTGCTTTCCATAATACCCTAACTTGCTAGATTTGGTCACTATATTCATAGATGAAACTCCTTGCCCCTCAGAGTTAGATGAAAAAGTTGCCCTATCAATTTCATAGGATCTATTCCAATATCCAAATTCGAACCGTCCTTCTGGCATAATGTGGTATTCTAAATTAAACGTTGCAGGCCCAAATTTCGCAGAAACACCTAACGGGACAATGCCTGTTCCCAAATCCACTTTTTCTTCATTTTCTGGAGACACTGTTTCACCAATCATTTTAGCAATTTGAGCATAGACAGAAACAGATAAATGCTTTTCTTTAACCAAAGGATACCCAAAATCGAGAGCAACAGCAGATACAGGCTTTTCATCAACAAATATATTTAATGGTTCAGGTTTACGTGATATGGAATCATCTAAAACAATAGTAGTGTCTAAGGTCCAACCAGGAATATTTGAATCAAGTGTATCCGTAATGCCATCACCATCAATATCCCATTCCGAAGGATCTCTATCTGCAATATTATCTCCATCAGTATCAAGCCAATATGTAATATCATTCGGGAAATCATCCACCAAATCTGGGCGACCATCTTCATCACTGTCTTTTAATCCCAAATATTGATTTCTGTCAGAAATAATGGAGAAGGCCGTTGGAATGCCCATAAATGGAGGAGTCACAACACGAAAGCCTGCTACACCTAAATTCTCTTTAAAATCATTTGTGAACCCGTAAAAGGAAAAGCCATTGCGTTTCACACCCATTTCCATCCCAACTTTTCTTACTTGCGGATATTGAATTGAGTTGGAATATCCATTTGCTAATATACCGTATCCCATTGAGACACCATCTAAAGCACCTACTTTTAAATACAATGGTTCCCATTTTTGGCCATAACGGATATAATATATTTTATCAATGAGAGTATTTTTTGTGGCCGTCCCATTTGAAAAATCCCACTCATCTTTATGGATATTTCCATCCTGGTCTATGTATAAAACAATATCTAATGCTACGGCGACTTTTCCAATTGGAACCACTGGACGGAGAGCAATTTGGTTCCAAATTTTCCCATCAATCGTAACGGCGCCAACGGCCCCCTGAACAGATGGGCTACTTTGGGCATTTAATACCATAAAAAGTATGGATAAAATGAGTATGTGGATACGTCTCATGAAACTTTATTTTTTAGAAGAGAAAGTTACCCTTCCCCTTCTAGTGGTTCAACTGCAAAATTGGAAGAAACACTAATGTTTAATTACAGTTACTTTTCCGATTTGACTCTGACCCGAATAATCATATATGGAAAGTAGGTAAACACCACTCCCCAACCAATTACCATCTTCATCTTTCCCATCCCATTGCAATTGATAGCCGTCATTCGCTAAACCTGCTGAAGGAATTTTTCGAATAATATGTCCATTTAATGTCATAACCATCATAGATGAATCATCCGTTAATCCGTCTACAATCAATGGTGTGTCTGCCGGAAGATGAAATGGGCTTGGATAAATTTTCATTTCAGAATAATTTTCATATGATTTTTTAAATGGGATTCTAAAAATATTTAGTCCATTGGATGTTGCAATGTAGGCTAATCCATTATTTGAATCAAAATCCACATCAATAACTTCGTCAGATGTTAAAAATGAATTTTCTTTTCGCAATCCATTAATATCCGGCCATGGGGATGTATTATCTAATAATACATGAATCCCATTTGTGGGAGATAAAGCCCAAATATTTCCTCGATAGTCCACTCGTAATTTGGATCCTGAGCCAAATGATATATTTGGGAAAAAGGCATAGGGATTTTCTCTTTCTACAGGAGAAGGACTATTCACTAAATCAAAATAGTTTAATCCTGTTGGCGTCAAATAAAATAATCTATCCATATTACCCATAGCAATCGACCATACTGAACCACCGTCAATAATCGAGGTCCATTCAAATGAATTTGGATTTGTAACATATCCATAATAATCGAGCATAAATAATCCACCATTTGGTGCATCTGAATTTGCTTCTTCTGCCTGAAATGCCGCCACCCACAATCTTCCCCAATTGTCGAATGTTAAAGATCCGGGAGATCGGCTTAAATGATTATTTGCATCGTCCGATGAATAATGAAACCAATCACCAATTGTATCAATAACATGTATTGGTTCCCGTTTATGTACTGCGTATGGATTTGCAATCCATAGATTCCCATACTTATCAAATTGTAAATCCATGACTAATTGATAGTTATTCCCATTTGCTTCATCGAAATAATCTAAATCAGTCGAATTTATAATGGTCAAGTTTGTGGGATCATCTATATCTAAATGAATTACTCCACCCCCATATCTTCTGGGTCCACCCCACCAAATGGAGTCACGCACCCCACGAATTGCACAATATACACGCCCATCAGGACCTTGCTCAATATCAGATATATATTCACCGAATTCCACAGCAACAGTATCTGCAATAAACCTAGAATAGTCATAATTAGTACTCGATTGTACAATTTCAGAACTGTCCCTTGTAATTTCAAGAATATTTCGCCAACCATCGTCTTCAAAAATGGATAATCCGTATTTTGAACCGCATACAATTCGACCATCTTCTAATACCTTTACGGCTGTAAAATGGTTCGTCACAGGTGAATTTGGAATACTAATTTCAAAATTGTTTTGATTGACATCATAAAAGGCAAGCCCTGCGTCTGTCCCTATAACGATTTGGTTCGCATCATCCATAACTATACTCTGAAAAGATCGTTTACTCTTTGGAGAAACCAAACCAGAAATCAAATCATATATTCTATTCTCAGAAATACCCTTCAAAATATTATTGGGTGTATAATTCAAATCAACAAAATTGATATTTTCTCCGCTCATATTTTCTGTTAAGGCACCTGGATTAGTAAGAGAGAATTCATACAAATGGCTATCATGAGAAAAACCTACAAAAGAGTCAGATTGGGTTATGGCATTAATACGGTTATTTATTTCAGGAAAGACTATAGCCCAATTATTAGGGTCTTTTAAATTATTAGTTAAAGTTCCAGCCCACAATCCAATATCCGTTCCAATATAAATAGCATCATCACTTAACACAATACCTGTAATTTCCATAAATTGGTTTGCGAAATTTTTATATATATCACTGTATATCCATTCTCCATCAGAATAAATCCATTTGAGTAAACCTACATCTGGACCATCCATATAAGCAGCAAAACCTATTGATTCTGAAATATTAAAAACTGAAATAGACGATAAATCATAATTAAATACATCCATAGATTCAAATGATATTGGATTCATTATTTGGATAAATCCATTGGGAGCTCCCCCCCCAATCCAAAGGTACCCATGTGGGTCTAAATGAATTGTATTTAGAGAAATGTCTGCTAAACCATTCATAGTAGATAAATGCGAAAAAACACTTTCTTCATATTTTAATAATCCACCATGAGTTGCTCCTAAAATTGTACCATTATAGCTAACCAATTTTTGAATATTAATAGTACTGGTTTCCACTTTCCAATCCCTAATTCTTGATTGTGAAAATAAGAGAGATAACATTATTATATATAGTATGATTTTTTTCATTTTAAGATGGAAAAGGTGCTGGAATAAAACATAAAATAAAAATAATTAAACTGATCCATCCAATACGTTTTTCACTCTTTTTGAGCGGTTCATCTATATTTGCAACAGGTGGATGTTTTGTTGTTCGCATAAGTAACATTATCAAAATCCCCCATACCAACCAGTTTATAGAAATAAATGCCATTGGAATAAGCATAAACCAAGCAATCTTAGCTACTCTGTCAAATTTACGCCCCAAAATAGCATAAGCAATATGGCCGCCATCCAATTGACCAATTGGTAATAGATTTAACATGGTCACTAATAAACCAATCCAACCAGCAAAAGCAACAGGATGTAAAATAATGTCTTGTGTTTCTAACAATGTTGGGAAAATGGAATATGTTAATAATTTCATTAATAATGAATCTCCCAGCTGGATTCCCAACTGCTCACTCGTAACCGTAACAACGTTTGAATGAAATAATCCCCATATTAATGCTGGAACTGCAACTAAAAATCCAGCTATAGGCCCAGATGCACCAATATCCAATAGTGCTTTACGTTTATAGATAGGTGATTTTATTTTTATGAATGCACCAAAAGTTCCAATAAATGTAGGTGCTGGTAAAAAATAAGGTAATGTCGCATCTACACCATGTTTTCTCGCAAAGATATAATGCCCAGTTTCATGGAAACCTAATATCATCATTAAAGTTACTGAGAATGAAAGTCCTTTCCATAAATCTGAAAAGGTAGAAAATGGATTTCCTCCCGCCATAATTGATCCAGCTAATAATGTGGTGCCAATGGTGGTGAGAAAAAGCAAAATATGAATTTTCGAAATTGATGGCATTGAAAATAGAATTGGCTCTTCTTTTATATTCATTACGAGAGTTACTTCTGTTCCCTGAATAAAAGATTGTACATCAAATGAAGATTGACGTAATTGATATTCCACATCATCCAATGTTGCAGTACTTGTTAAAGATCCTCTAACAATCCATGCATCATTCCCATTCCCAATTTGATGGGGAATAAATAGGTGAGATATTCTATCTATTTCTTCTTTTAAGTACTTTTTTGACATATTAAATACAGTGGCATTTTAGAATCTACCTTATACTATTTCCTTCAACAAAATGTTTCATACCTTTTTCTTTTCAATTTCAATAAAAAACACCAATTTCCAGCATGCTTAAACGAATCATTTTCTTAGGATTTATTTTATCTTTCTGTTTCGCAGAAAAGCCGAACCCATTTGAAATAGATGTTCGCCCAAGACTTGTTAAGGATGAAAAAGTAGTAGTAACTATTCAAGTAACAAGTTTTATCAATCAACCTATTGAATTTCTAGAAGGCTTTCTCGAAGAAAAAACAGCAACAGGGAATTTATTACAAGAAAAACGTATTACTTTAATATACGGATATGAACCACCATTATTTGTTGGGTTTTCGACAACAAAATCAGAAGTTTTCGGAATGGGTGCATTGAAACCAAACAACTATGAATTTAAGATTAGTAAAGTACGATTTCGTGGAGATAAACGAATTTTCACTTGGCATCCGGAGTCAGGTTTTATTCGAGTAGATTAAATTACTTCCCATTATACTTTAGATATTTTTCTTCTAATAATCGACTATAGTTCAGGGTATCTAGCCCTAAATGAAGATTATTAATCCAATCACGAGTTGCAGATATATATTGGTCTAATATCTCAGGCGGTACACGAGTTGCAGTTAGGTTAGCAATAACTATAGCAGCTGGAACTGGGATATACCCATTGATTGAATTCTCATAAAAATAATCTAGATTTTTAATTAACTCTCGAGTCGTAAGGTAATCTGTAGCCTCTCCAAATACGCTATCTGCTATTGCAGAATTTGCAGACCACGTTTTTAAATATCCATATAATTTGCCATCTAACGCACCTATGACATAAGCACTCTTAACTTCATATATCCTTTCAGGATGATAATCTACCTTACGAGCAACACGATTCCAATCACGCCCATCCCAAAATAATCTATTTTGCTGAGCCTCTATCTTCCAACCAATAATAGTTAAGACACTAATAATTGTTATTAGTTTTTTATTCATTTAATCACCACTGTTTTTATGTTGACAAATTCGGTCATTCCAATTTGGGCCATTTCTCGCCCTACCCCAGACTCCTTGATACCTCCAAATGGTAACCGGGGGTCTGATTTTACGAAATCATTCACAAAACATGCACCTGTCTGTATTTCTTTTTCTGCTATTTCTTTTCCACGCTTAATATTTTGAGTAAATACAGCACCACCCAAACCAAAAGATGTTTGATTAGCTAATTCGATAGCATGAGATTCATCATTTGCTTCAACGATTGATATTACAGGTCCAAATAATTCTTCATCAAAAGCGGGCATCCCTGGTTTTATATCCGTTAATAAAGTTAAAGGGTAAAATGCCCCTTCACTATCTGGGATATACCCTCCATCTATCAATCGTGCACCTTTATTGACAGATTCTATCACCTGCTGGTGTAATACAGTTCGTGCGTAAATATTTACCATGGGTCCTAAATCTACATCATCCATTGGGTCACCCATAATTTTAGTATTTATTTTTAAAACCATTTTTTTTATAAAACTTGATACAATTTCTTTATCAACTATGATTCTTTTTGCAGCTATACAACTTTGTCCGGCATTAAGAATTCTTCCATCAATACATGAATCTACTGCTAAATCTAAATCTGCATCCTTTAGGATAACATATGGATCATTCCCTCCTAATTCCATAACTACTTTTTTAAGAGTGCGTCCAGCCAATTCTCCTACTGCTTTTCCTGCCAAAGTACTTCCCGTAAATGAAACACCTTGAATAGTAGAATGCTCTATAATATCCTTCATATTTATGGATGATAAAGAAAGATTTTGAAATAATCCTTTTTGAAATCCTGCATCTTTAAATAGTTTTTCTAATTGGTTTGCACATCCTTGAACATTGGAGGCATGTTTTATAATGATACTATTTCCAGCAATTAACGTTGGTATTGCAAATCTAAATACTTGCCAAAATGGAAAATTCCAAGGCATAATACCCAAGATAACTCCTAATGGCTCATATAGAAAGTAGCTTTCAGTTGCTTCCGTATCAATATATTGCGGCTTTAGGAATTCAACTGAATTTGAGTAATAATAATCACAAAGAGATGCACACTTAGTAATTTCTGAGATACCCTGTGAAATTGGTTTGCCCATTTCTTCTGCCATGCAAATAGCTAATTCTTTTGTTCTATCTTTCAAAAGTGAAGAAAGTGTTGGTAAATATTCTATTTTTAATGATAATCGATTATTCTTCCAATCTTGCTGTGAACGACTTGCTAAATCCAGCATTTCCATCACTTCCCTTGATGAATGCTCTTTATAAAGAGAAATTTCTTCGCCAGTTGATGGATTGATTGAAATCAATTTCACTTATTTATTCCCAATTGATCTAAGGCAAATGCATAGTAAAAAGCCACATCTTTTAAATAGTCATATCGTCCTGAAGATGAAAAATGTCCTGCATCCATATGCGTTTTTAACATTAATATATTTTTATCTGTCTTTATTTCTCTCAATTTAGCTACCCACTTTGCAGGCTCCCAATAGCCAACTCTTGGATCGTTTAATCCTGCAATAACGAGTAGAGCTGGATAATCTTGTTTAAATACATTATCATATGGCGAATAGGCTATCATATGTTTATAATCTTCAACCATATTTGGGTTTCCCCATTCGTCATATTCTATTACAGTTAAGGGAATTGTCTCATCTAACATAGTGTTGATTACATCTACAAATGGAACATCGGCAATGGCTGCTTTAAATAAATGTGGACTTTGATTTAATACGGCTCCTATTAGAAGTCCACCTGCACTTCCTCCATATATTACAATTTTATTATTTGATGTATATTTTTCAGATATTAAAAATTCTGCGGACGATATAAAGTCTGAAAATGTGTTCTGCTTATAGCTCAATTTCCCATCATTGTACCAACCGCGACCTAAAAATGAACTTCCACGAATATGTGCTCGAATATAAATAACACCACGGTCTACTAAACTTAGCCTACGAGAAGAAAATGCAGGATCATATGTGTCACCATAAGATCCATATCCATCCAAATACACAGGATTATTTCCATCCAGTTTTATGTTCTTTTTATAAAATAATGAAAGTGGAATATTTTTTCCATCATGTCCTTTTGCAAAAAGACGTTTTGATTCATATTTGTCAGGATTGTATCCACCCAACACAGGATCTCTTTTGATTAAAACTAAATTTTTATCATCCATCAAATAATCATAATAGGAATAAGGTATTTTGAATGAGGTAAAATAAATCCGCAATGCTTGTGTAGAGTATTCTAAATTATAATCTGCTCCAACTTCATATAAAGAATCGGGCAATTCTACAGTATGCACATTTTCGAAATCAGGTGAATAAATGTTAATATTTACATTACCATTGATCCGCTCAAAAACTGCAATATTATTTTCAAAAGATTCTACTTCTTCTAATTTGACTTCTTCACGATGCGGGATCACATCTTCCCAATATCCTACACTTGGATTATCAATGGGTGCTGAAACTAATTTGAAATTTAGGCTTTCATCATTTGTTAATATTAAAAACCTGTTTCCTTGATGCATAGGCTCATATTCAACTCCATCACGCCTTTCTTGCATAAGGATGAAATCATTATTTGGGAGATCTCGATCTAACACCCAACATTCAGTTGTTATATTATTCCCTAAAATCATAAATATATATTTACCACTTTTAGATCGTTTCAATTCCATATGATATGATTCATCATTTTCTTCGTAAATGAGGCTATCTTCAGCTTGATCAGTTCCCAAACTGTGTCGCCATAATTGAAAAGGGCGACTTGCATCATCTTTCGTAACATAGAAAAGTGTTTCATTATCATTTGCCCATTCAACACTTTCTGCCAACCCAATTAATTTATCAGACAACTCTACATTTAATTTTAAATCTTTTATTTTGAGTATATAATTTTCCGATCCATCAAAATCAATCGTATATGCCAATAAATTTTGATTTGGTGAAATTTTATATCCACTCAAAAATACATAATCATGTTTTGATACGAACTGATTTAAATCTAATGTGATTTCTTCTTTCGCATCAAGTGTCTCTTTTTTCCGAACAAAAATTGAATATTGTTTATTTTCTTCTGTTCTAGAATAGTACCAATAATTTTTCCACTTATGTGGAGCCGTATTATCATTTTCTTTTAAGCGACGTTTCATTTCTCTAAATAATCGATCCTGCAATGATTGTGTATGAAGCATATTGTCTTTTGTATACACATTCTCTGCTTTTAAATAATTTAATACTTGAGATGAAGTTTTATCTCTAAGCCAACCATAATTATCAATTCTTTCATCATTGTGAACGGTTACATCTTTAGGTATTTTTTTCGCCGAGGGTGGAATGGTCATTTTGATATTTCTATTTTTTTGTATCATAGGATTAATTATAAAAAGGCTCACGACAATCAATATTATTAACCATTTAAGTTTTTCCATTTAATTCGCCTTTTTTTTCATAAAGAAAAATGGGGTGTAAACAATAAAAAAATGAAGCAATGCAATTCCTTCAGCCCACACCAAATACCAAGGCCAATCGCCTAAATAATCTAATAATGATGGGACAGGTGGTTTATTTCTGATCCAAAAATAATTTGAATCCAATATAGTATTTGTCACAAATGCAACAAATAGAAATATATTTAATCCAATCATGGCTAGCCAAATTCCTTTTCTTCGAGGCTTAAGTCCAAACACAACAACAAGGTAAATAATAGCTAAGACTTGTCCACTATGACATATAAAGAATCGAAAAAAATGGAAATGTGGAAATCCATGTATAATATCTGGAGTGATGGATGCTTGAAACATCGCCGAAAGTCCAAAAAAGAATATGATTTCAAACCATAACTGATTTTTATAAATCATTACAAACGGTAACGCTAAGTTGGCAAATCGACATAAATGTACAGGTAAATGGACTTTTACATCAAACGTCCCAGCCATTATTTCAAGTAGAACCCATGCAACATATTGGAAAGCAATTATATAAGAAAGCCATCTACCAAAAGACTCCTGTTCTTGAATCGATAATTTTTCTTTTGCAAGTTTGGGTAACCAAACCCACAATGCTAGAAATAAAATAAGAGTAATTATATGTGCTGACCCAAATAGAACAAACGATTCAGGCTGGTATAGATATTCTTTGATTATTTCTCTCATAAGTATATTATTTTCCTTGATAATTAGGAATGAATTTTAGCTAAATATCAATCTCTATGATAGAAGGATTTATTATATAAAAAAAAAGCTCTTCCGAACCGAAAGAGCTTTTTTTATTCATTTTGATGAGATTACATCATTCCACCCATACCGCCCATTCCAGGGTCACCCATTGGTGGCATTGGAGCTTCAGGTTCTGGGATTTCAGTTATAGCTGCTTCAGTTGTGAGCAACAAACCAGAAATAGATGCAGCATTTTCAACTGCAACACGTGTGACTTTTGCCGGATCAATGATACCTGCATCAAACATGTTTACATATTCATCATTACGAGCATCATAGCCATAATCATCTTTTCCATCTTTGATATTTTGTACAATGATAGAAGGTTCAAGCCCGGCATTTTCAGTAATCTGACGAACAGGACTTTCTAATGCTCTACGTAAAATATCAACACCAATTTGTTGGTCTGATGGAACTTCAACATTGTCTAAAGCTGGAATAGATCTTAATAAAGCTACACCACCGCCAGGTACAATACCTTCTTCAACTGCTGCACGAGTTGCATGCAATGCATCTTCAACCCGAGCTTTCTTTTCTTTCATTTCAACTTCTGTCGCAGCACCAACATTAATGACAGCAACACCACCAGAAAGTTTAGCTAAACGTTCTTGCAGTTTTTCACGATCATAGTCGGATGATGTTTTATCAATTTGAACTTTAATTTCATTGATACGAGCTTTAATCGCTTCTGTTTCACCACCACCGCTTACGATTGTAGTATTATCTTTATCACTTGCAACACGTTTAGCCGTTCCAAGATATTCTAAAGTAGCATTTTCAAGTTTATAACCTGCATCTTCAGATATAACAGTACCACCGGTTAAAACAGCAATATCTTCTAACATTGCTTTACGACGATCGCCAAATCCAGGAGCTTTAACAGCTAATACTTTAAATGTACCGCGAAGTTTGTTTACAACTAATGTTGCAAGCGCTTCACCATCTACATCTTCTGCAATTAACACAATTTGTTTTCCAGTTTGAACCACTTTTTCAAGAATTGGCAATAAATCTTTCATATTGCTGATTTTCTTATCGTGAATCAAAATATATGGATCATCCATTTCTGCATCCATAGATTCTGTGTTTGTTACAAAATATGGAGATAAATATCCGCGATCAAACTGCATACCTTCTACAAATTCTAGAAAAGTTTCGGCTGTTTTACTTTCTTCAACTGTAATAACGCCATCTTTTCCGACTTTTTCCATTGCTTCTGCAATTTTTGATCCGATTTCGCTATCATCATTTGCTGAAATTGTAGCTACTTGAGCAATTTGAGTTGAATCAGGAAGATTTTTAGATTGACCGCCAATGGCTTCAATTACTACATCTTTTGCAGCATCAATTCCACGTTTAATGGACATTGGATTTGCGCCAGCAGTAACATTTTTGATTCCTTCTTCAATGATTGATTGCGCTAAAACAGTCGCTGTAGTTGTTCCATCACCAGCAACATCTGATGTTTTGGAAGCAACTTCTCGTACCATTTGTGCACCTACATTTTCTAATTTGTTTTCTAAATCAATTTCTTTCGCAACTGTTACACCATCTTTTGTAATGGTTGGAGCTCCGAATTTCTTTTCAATTACAACATTACGACCTTTTGGGCCTAATGTTACTTTTACAGCATTTGCAAGATGATCAACACCTTTTTTTAGTTGACTTCTTGCGTCAAGACCGTATTCTATTTGTTTAGCCATGGTTAATTATCCTCTCTTAAATTATAGCTAATATGTCGCTTTCGCGCATAATCATATATTCATTTCCATCAAAGGTTACTTCTGTACCGGAATATTTTCCATACAATACTTTATCACCTTCATTAACTGTCATATCGACGCGTGTGCCACTATCGCTGACTTTTCCTGGACCTACAGCAACAATAGTGCCTTGTTGTGGTTTTTCTTGTGCTGTATCAGGTAGAATGATTCCGCCAGTGGAAGTTTCTTCTGCAGCGGCAGCTTCAACAACGACTCGATCATCTAATGGTTTTAAACTGAGACTCATCAGTTATACTCCTTATTTTCTATTTATTGAAATTTGAATTATTAAAATTCCCACTCAAAACGGTGGCAAGTTTACATTTATTTTTTGGGGTTTCAAATATCCCATATAGCACTGAAACGCAATAATTGTACCAGTTTATATAATTAACCTATTTGAATGATTATAAATAATTATAAGTCATATTGACATAATATAATTAAGCGCCAGTACTCCCGAAACCACCTTTTCCACGACTTGTGTCAGATAATTCGTTAGATAATTGAAAATGAATTGGGCTCCCATCCATGGCAACTAATTGAAATAATCTCTGCCCAGGTGACACGGTTATAGATTCACTTTTAATATTATCAACTGCAGCCATTATTTCGCCACGATAACCTGCATCAATTAAACCGATAGAATTACTTAATCGCAAAGGCGTTTTTGAGATACTTGATCTTGGCATAAGTAAGTAAGGATTATCATCTGAATTTTCACATGCAATTTGTAAATGAATTAATGTGGACTCCCCTGCTTCAATTGTTTGTTCTGTTACAACAAATAAATCTAATCCTGCATCTCCATCATGGAAATGTCCATGATTTTCATACATTTTTTTAACATCTTCTGAGAATGGTTTTATTTTTAAATGCATTAGTTTAACCCGTTATAAAAGTTCCACGTTAACCATATCCAAGAACCAATAAGTGCAGTGCCACCAAAAGGAGTTACGGCTCCCAGCCATCGAGTATTTGATATAACCAAAATATAGAGTGATCCTGAAAAAAATATAATCCCAAATATGATTAAGAAAATGGGAAGTCTTAATAGATCATGGGAAACATGAAAACCAATAGCTCCGAGAGCTAATAATGCCAAAGCATGCCAAAAATGATATCGAACAGCTTTTTCAAATACTAAAATATCAGAGGGTGGAACCATTTCTTTAAGACTATGTGCACCAAAAGCACCAAAGGCTACAGCTAACGCCATAAAAAGAGATCCAGAAACAAGCGCTAATTTCATTCTGATTCCTTTTGAATTAATGTTCGAATTGGGAAAGGTATATCAATATTTTCTTTTGTATATCTTTCGTGGATCCTTTTCACAAATTCATGAATAATTGGATTTTGATCTCCATATTTTTTACCACGGAAATAAACCATTAAATCAATACTCGATTCACCGAAACCACGAAAACGAATAGCTGGTTTATAATCTTTTGCAGTTTCTTCCATTTCTTTATGAACATTATCTGCTACTTCCATTGTCACTCGCATCACTTTGTCTAAATCGCTGTCGTATGATACTCCAATTGGAATGTTAACAGAAAAACTTGGATCACCTGTATCATAATTTTTTATAATAGCATTAGATAATTTTGTATTTGGAATAGTAAATACATTATTTGCTCTCTGGAGCATGGTTGTATTACGCCATGTAATATTGGTAATGTACCCCATTTGTCCCGATTCCATTTCTATAAAATCTCCAATTTTAACTTTCTGGCTTAGGAGAATATGTAATCCAGCGAATACGTCAGTCAGTGTATCTTTTAATGCTAAGGAAACGGCTAAACCACCAACACCTAAAGCCGTTAGCATTGGAGCAATAGAAATCTTTAAAGTGTCTAGAATAATAAGTGTTCCTACCACGTAGATAGTTATACGCACTATATTAACAAACATTGTTGTAGATGGAAGGCCTCCATCTTGTTTGGACGTCCATAAATCAAATAAGCCCACCACCATTTTACTTACAGATACAGTAATTGAAAAAATGAGACTAACAAGTATAAAGCGTGACAAATATTCACTCATTGTTGGGTCAAGATCTAACCCTCGGGACGCAACTGCTAAAGAACCCAAGAAAAACCAAAAAATGATTTGTGACTCTACAGAATAGATAATGACATCATCGCCTTGCCAATCTGTTTTTTCCGTCATTTTAATTAATTGAGCGTGAATAAATTGTTTGAATAACCAACCCAAGATGACACCAAGGACAATAACCCCTAAGGGGAGAGCCCACACCATGAGTTCTTTAGGTATTAGATTTAACATAGCCATAAAGTTAATTGAATTTTGGGTTTATTTTAGGTAAAGGATTTTTTGGCGAAGACTTTTTTTCGAAGATTGAATTGTGAAAAAATAGAGACCAGATGGCAAATCTGCTCCATTTCCACTTCTTCCTTGCCAATTTATAATATGTTTACCATTGGGATAAAATGCATGCTTTTCCCAAACAGTCTGCCCCATAATGTTTTGAATAGAAAAAGATAAGTTGGAATCTTCCCCAATGGAAAATGGGATATTAATTCTACCATTAAACGGATTTGGAAATGGAGAATTCAGTGTAAATGCACCTGGAAGTGGTGGCTCCTGCCCTATTTGCATAACTTCTACCGATTTAAGAATCCAATTGTCAGGATCTAGCTCTACATTTAAAATGGTTTCACTATCTGGAATCTCAAATAAATAGAGTGTTGATTCACCTGTTTGATCTACAAAATAATTATAAACGGAATCTGTTGTGGTAATCCGTATATCCACAGGCATATGAAATAATTGCCATGATTGAATTTGGTTGACTTGGACAGATAATACATTTTCAGGTGATGTGTCATAGAGTACTCTATATCTTGGATACCGCTCCCCGTAAATCCATTGGTCAAAAAAGTCATGTAGGTCTAATCCTGTAAAATCTTCACAAACATCTCTGAAATCTTCCGTTGTAGCAGATGCGTACTTCAGACTATCATTATTGGCATATGCGTTCAACATATTAAAGAATACATCATCGCCAACAACATGGCGAAGCATATGGACAACCCATCCTGCCTTATTGTACGTTAATTGTCCGTTAAAGATTTCGCTTACAGTTGTTGTATTTTCTACAATAACTGTTCCACCACCATAATAAGCATGATTAGCCCAATATGTATGGTAAGCGTCTATCCCTTCATCATATTCGGCCCATAAAGCTTCACCATAACGAGCAAAACCTTCATTCAACCAAATGTGATGAAAATCAGCACATGTAATCATATCTCCCCACCATTGATGAGCTAATTCATGAGCAATTAACCAATCACTCCATCCGCCCATACTTGAAAGAGTTTGATGTTCCATACCGCCACCCCATCCAAATTCAGCATGGCCATATTTCTCATCGAAAAATGGATATGCACCATATTTTTCTTCAAATAATCCAATCATATCTTTCGTTTCCAAATAATTTTCATATAAGGATCCGTAGTGATCTGGGAAAACATAATAAGTCAAAGACAAAGAATCTCCATCTGCGTTTATATATGTATCTTCCCAATATTGATAAGGATAAATCGCTAATGAAACTAAATAAGTAGCAATAGGATACGATTCTTGCCAATAATACGTTTTTCTTCCATTAGGATTTGATTCTTCAGAAATAAGCGATCCATTGGAGGCAACAATCAAATGATCCGGTACATTAACTACAATATTGACAGAATCCGCTTTATCACTGGGATCATCCTTACATGGCCACCAGCCGCGAGCACCGTACGGCTCTGACAAAGTCCATATAAGGTGTTCGCCTTGGTGCTCATCAAATGTAAATGACCCAAAATCAAAACTTTGCGGATCGCCGTGGTAACCAATGGTCGCTACTATCTCCGATCCAATATCAGGTGTCCCCACCATCGCTAATTGGATAGACATTAAATTTGATGAATAAGTATATTCTGCATTTTGACCGTTGATTTGTACACTATCAATTTCATAGCCATCCATTAAATCTAAATCAATAGATGTTAGCCCTGAATCGACGACAATAGCTGTTGCAGATACTAAACCATTGATTGATTGATCATCTGGAAAAATTTTAAAATATAAATCATAAAATGTGATATTTATTCTTTCCTGATTCTCAGTCATCATATTTTCTATAGATAACCATTTTGCGAAAGAATTTTGTCTCGAACATAAATCCATAGATTTATCCACTTGCCCAAGTAAAATGCTACTTATGATAGTTCCAAAAAATAATAAATGTTTCATTAAACCGTTTTTCTCCCTATTCAACCATGTATGTTAACCTTAATTTAGTAAATTAATGGAATACAATATTAATCTTTCGGACTATAATGCAACCAAAACTATTTATTATTGGCTCTCCATCATTAGATAAATTGATGATTAAGGGGCAATTATATCAATCACCGGGCGGTGCCGGACTTTATACTGCATTAGGTGCTATTAGAGCAGGTGTCAGTGTTACTCTTTTTGCGCCAAAACCTACTAACATACCTTCTGAATTATCCTTTGTTTCTGATAGAATGGAATGGATTGGGCCTTCTATTTCTGAAGATCAACTTCCCCATTTTGAAATTGTTCAATCAGAGAATGAAACTCTGTATAAAAAAGCATTCTTTGGAGCTGAAGAAGATTTAGAAGTTGAAGATTTGCCAAATGATTTAAGTATGTTTGATTTAATTCATATTGTTCCATTAGGAAATGCAAGACAACAATTTTCATTTCTTAAATCTTGTAAAGCACGTGGAGCAAAATGTATTTCAAGTGGTACAGCTCTTCCTATAATCGAAGCAGACCCAAATCATGTATTAGATGTCAAAAATGAATCTGATATCTTTTTCATGAATCATATTGAAAATGATTTATTACAAAAATATGAAAAAAATTCATACACTACATCTGGGAAACTCATATTTATAACCCAAGGTGAAAATGGCGCATTAATTCGTCAAGGTAACCATGAGTCATCCATCCCTTCACCAGAATCTCCTATGATTGACCCAACAGGAGCAGGAGATACATTTTGCGGTTTTACATTAGCTCATCTTGCTCAAGGGCAACACCCTGTATTAGCTGCACAATCAGGTGTAGATCTCGCTTCATTCATGATTGGTGGTATTGGTCCAGAAAAATTATTATATAACCAATATCCTGGTAAAAAAAACTCTAACCCAAGAGTTATCATCAATAAAGATCAAATACACAAAATTGCATCTCTTATTTCGGATTTACCCGATGCAGAAGCTTTCCCTTTCATTGATTCTTCTCTCCCACCAAAAGGACATCCCTTAACGATTGATTACTTTTTTGTTACCACGTTGCAACAATTCAGTTTTTGGTCTCATAAAAATGGGAAATATCATAAACCTTTAATTGAAACCATTGGGGGTGACAAGCTTAAAGGAGCGTTTTACCTATTTAAGGCTTACACAAAAAGATTAGAAACAGACCCAGAGTTTTTCTCTCCCAAGCGTCAAGCTTCTCAATCACTCGAAGATATGAAAGACTTATTTCAGTCCGATAATGGGCAAAATGTTATGCCTGCGACTCAATTACATTTAGATTTTGCACACGCATATGGTCAATCAATGTTAGAATTAGGTTGGACACCAACTGATGTGGTGAATAAGGCATTATCTTCCAAATATCCACTAAAAACATTCCTAGAAATGCTTGATAAAGTTGGGGGATATCGAGAAGATCCATTACGAAAGAAAAGTGCCTTATTAGCTTTAATCTTAGAACAACGACCAGAACGGTTATTTAAATTTGGATCTGATGAATCATTACCACCCGTAGTAGATTATCATTGCATGCGTGGAAGTTTAAGATTGGGACTCATTGATATTCTTGATAAGGAATTAGAAAGAAAAATAATTAATCGACAATTAGTTTCATCCCAAGATGAATGGGATATACGACATGTGATTTATCAAGCAGTCAATTTACTTCCGGAATTATCAGGGCAAACAATGGGAGCTGTGGATTGGTTCTTTTTTATGTCGAGAAAAAGATGCCCTGAAATGACTGATCCAGATTGTACATCTTGCGGAGCTGATTCTGTTTGTGCTCACCGAAAAGACTATTTTCAACCGGTGATTCGTACTTCTTTTTATTAAGGCTCTATACGACTGATAATAGTATCTTCTTTAATAGACCAATTAAGAAAAATACAATAATTGGCGAAAAATCTACCCCACCCATTGCCATTGGGAATATGTCTCGAATGGGTCTCATCATGGGTTCTGTAATTGAATATATAAATTGAATAATTTGATTATACGGGTCATGTGGAAACCAGCTCAAAATGACTCTGATTAATAATAATAATTGTAATAGATTAAAACCAGTATCAATAATTGTGTAAAGTAAGAAATTCATAATTAGTTATTTAGTTAGAAAATTATACAGGTGTTATTTTAGTGCAATTTTTCATCCATTTATCATAGTCCATTTTCTTCCTGACGAAATAATTAATGGAGCATGTTGCATTAGCTTCCACTAGTTCAGAATCTAAATCACGAAGACTTGGGTGCATAACAACAATAAATGTATCAAAAGGTATTTTTGCATATTGTGCTAAACTAGCCATTGCACTTACTGTATAGTCCATTTGACCTTCAAACCGGTTTCGATTAACATCTATTTCTAAATGAAAAACTTTTTTCCCATCTTCTGAATAAATACGAATCCGAGAAATATTGGGCGCATGATGATCTCTGGCAAAATATTTTGGAACAAATGCTGCAATTTGTTGATCTGAAAATCTCGTTTTTGGGGCACCTAATACTATAGTAGACATTAGGAACCCGAGTATGAGTAATATTTTTGTTTTCATAAAATTTATTTCCCCTTTCCCTGTTATAATCTACACATGATGTTAAGAACAAAAAACCCCCGCTTAGCGAGGGTTTTTATATTTGATCGATTGGATTAATCGATGATTGATACTTTTACAGCTTTTTTGCCTTTATCACCATCTTCAACTTCAAATTCCACTTTATCATTATCTTGTACATAAATGCCTTCAGATAATCCTGATTCATGAAAGAAATAGTCGACACCGTCGTCCCCAGTAATAAAACCATATCTTTTACTTCGATTAAAAAATTTAACTTTTCCTGTTTGCATATTAATGGTCATCCTTTATGGTTAATATAAACTATTATTATTACCAAAGTTAATGAGAATGAAATGAATTTATGTAATTTATTTTATGTGCAGAAAGTATTGCATATTACCAATCATTCCACAAAATATTAGTAAAATTATAATTCATTTTTCTACTCAAATGCATTCATTTTGACAAATGCAAAATGAAATAACTCTTATTAATATTTATTCGCTTTTTGGCTCTAAATGTACAAAGTATTCTTTTTGATCTTTTTGCAAACTAAATATTTGACCTTCATATCCTTCTAATTTCAATATCACGTCTTTATTTGATAAATCAGATCGGTTTAAATTAATTGACGTTGGTGTCTCCCCAACTTCATTTCCATCCACAATAACTATTGCCCCTTCTGGCTCAGAGTTAATAGAAATTGAATGAGTTAAACTTGTAGCACAACCATTTAAGGTTAATGACATAGTCATTGCAGTTAAAATCATTATTATTTTCATTAGACCATCCTATTTATTACTTCAATATACAACTCAACGCAAAGTTTCTACAATGGGGAGATTTAAGTATTTTGGTGTGTTTTCATTAAGTATTTTTACCTGTTTTAATTAAGTAGTGGTATCCTAAAAACAAAAAAACCCCACGAATGTGAAGCTTGATATGGTAGAAAAGGTAAATCTATTTTAGCAGCACCATCTTCTTGGTCTGCCTGAACTGCCCTGCTTCAATACTATAAAGATATATTCCTGCTGATACGGGTGTACCTTTATCATTGATAGCATTCCATTGCACTGATTTAAAGCCGACAGTTTGCTGACTATTGACCAGTGTACGAACTTGTCTACCCATCATATCGTAGATATTGATGTTAACGAGTGCATCCTCTGGTAGGTTGTAGCGAAGAGTTGTTATTGGGTTGAAAGGGTTAGGGTAATTCTCATGTAAAATATAATATGTATTTATTAGTCTATCATTATTAACACTTAAAACCATATTATTTTCTTCACCAGGGGTTCCGTTCCCAGAAAAAGCTTCCCAATTTGAATAATGATAATTATCTCTTGGGTAATCCTTTAGTTCAAGGGTTGGACCATTACCATCTGGACCAATTGGCCATGGTGCATTGTCGTCATAATCAACATAATCAATTAATATACCTTCACTATCATAAAGCTTGATCAATTCACCATTATTACTCAAACCAAATTCAAAATTCCCCAAATAATTTTGAATATTAGGATAATGTTCTTTAAAGTTTGAGGTATCTCTACACACTACTAAATAGCCCATAGTTTCAATAATTAAATTTTCCGGGAAAATATATTCATGATTATCATTCTCATTTTTAAAAATATATTCTGAAATATCTATGCCATATTCGTACGGATTATGAATTTCTATCCAATCTTCACTATTAAAATTATTTGAAGAATGATAATTGATCTCATTTATAATAGGATATTTCATTTCGAAATTGATAAATTGTTCATCAATCCAATTAAATCGACTTTGAATCCATGTTGATAAGTATTCAATTTCATCAAAATAATCTTCACCTATAAAGTAGTTTGGCCAAATATACTCCCCCAATATAGGCCACTTAGAAAAATTTCTTTGCTGAGGTTCATCTAATTCGCTTAAAAGTGAATCAATCATAGTAGTTATAGAATAGTCTGATAATTGTTTATTACGAAGGTTCTTCCATCTTAATTGATAAGTTTCATAAAAGCTAATATCTTGTAAGATTCTTGGAGTCCAAAAGTTTCCTGTCACTAACCACCCATCTGTACTCCAATTTTCATTATAGTTAATATTACCAAAAGCAATGTTGAAATCCCAAATTGGTCCTGCATATAGTTTATTATCTTGTTCTTTGTATAGATGTGTACTTGAAAAAAATAAATCATTATTCTTAAAGGCCTCATTTAATAAAATAAAATCAATCCAAGATGGCAGATTTATAAGCTCTTTATAATCACCATTATTAGATAAAGTGATATCAAAATCAAACATATAACTTTCAATATAGTTTAATTGTTCTTGAGTAAGATCATCTTCCTTAGGGAAATGAATTACATATGGTTTATTTGAAATATTATTAAAAAAATAAATATCTGAAGAATCGAGTCTTGACCATGCCTCAACTTCGACTATATATCCTCCTGTAATATTACTATTTGTTGGGTCCTCAATATTAACTCTTCCATTATCTTTTTTTATTTTTTCAATAAAAACATAAACACCAATATATTCATCATTCAATAGTACCTCACAAAATTGTGTCCTTGGCGCATAGAACCCTAAAGACCTAGCGATGTTATAAGCAATTACATTCCTCATTAAAGACTTATCGCTATATGGTGCATAAAGGACCCAATCATTTTCATCTGGCATACCAAATAGAGAGCAATTTAAGACGTTACCATTGGAGTCTCTAGTTTCGAGTAAATATTGTTTTTTTGGAAATGATTGAGATGAATGACCTCGCACCTCAATACCAATAGAACCATCATAATGGTTTGGAACATCAGTTATATAGTTTATATCCTCATTATGAATTATGCTCATATAGGCTGGGATTTTAGGCTCATCGGGTATGCTTTCTCCATTAGTATTAATAATTATTATTGGCAAATTTGAATATGTGAAATCAACTTCATCTCCATAAAGCATATAAATATTCATTAATAGCCAAGATGTACAAATTTGTAAAAAATAATTGCCAGATCCACTCATATCCAAATCTACCCATCATCCCAATGACAAAAAACCCCACGAGTATGGGGCTTCCTATTTTGATTTTTCATATTTTTCCATCCTATTTTCAATCGATTTTTGATTGATTGAAACTGACACTATCCAATTAATTGGATAGTGTCAGTTAGTATAATATTTATTACCTAAATCTAGGATTGCCAATAGAGCCAGTCATTAAGAGTGAATATCCATTTCCAGTTTTACGAATGGGTATGTTTTCATTTAGAATTAAGTCATCCAAAAATCTTGTTAATTCTGATGTTAAATTAGATATTTTCAATTCTAATTGATTAATAAAAGGTTCTTCGCGGGGATCTCTATTCATTGTTGCATCCAAGTTAGCCGATAATTTTCCAACAGGCAGTGAAAGAATCCCTGTTCCACTTATTTTCCCATTATTGGATATACTCATACTCGCTGTAACTTTATTTAGATTTGCTGTATTAGTCCCATTTGAAAAATAATTAAACACATCCCATAAATCTTGACCCATATTACGTGTCATTTCACTTGTAGGTGTAAATTGAACATTTTGAATTGTAATATCCCAATTTAGACTTGGTGTCTCTCTCGGGCCATTTCCGTCTGCATTAATTCTCCAGTTATCAAGAGATACAGATATTTTCCCAATATCAACCAAAATCCCTTCTCCTCGTCTCTCCGTAAATTTTATATGAATACCATTTGCACTGAGAGAAACAAGTTTACCCATTGATTGAAAAATCTCTGTATAATAGTCTTGTTCTGCAAAATCAAATTGAAAGTCCCTTACACTACTTTTCATTCGATCTACTTGAATACTAGCAGAAAAGCTTCCATCTTCAATCTCTAAATAATAATCTGAGACAGAACTTGTAACATTCCCTACTCCACTTTTTATATTGAAGTGTGATTGGGGGAATCCAATAGATACGAAGATTCCTGTTATAAAGATATTAAATAAGAATCTCATTATTACCTCCTTAGGCTAATCATTAACAGGCATTAAGGGACACAACTCGTCAAAACCTAAACTGAGATTTAGATTTTTAAAACCCTGGTTTAATATTTATGCTCAGGTAATCAATAAAACCTGTTTTTTGTTTATTTAAATCATACAGGACACTGAATTTCAACGTCCGGAGAATTATTCAGTTCTGGGAGAACTTTTACTGTGATAGTTTCAGTTCCTATATCATTATAATTATCTTTTACTATTACTTCAAATGTATATTCTCCTTTAACGGCATTAAAGAAAACTTCTTTCTCATTTGGTTTAGGTTTGAGATTTACATTTGCTCCAGAAGTTTGACTCCATTCATAGGATAATTCATCACCTTTATCATTGTCTGATGCTTTAGCTGTTAATACAACTTTTGCTGTATTCGTATCGCTATTACCATCATGGGGGATTCTGATTTTGCATTTAGCTAGTTCAAGATCCAATTCGGCTTGGCGCCTAAGGTCAAATGCTAATCTCTCAGTACGTATTCGCTTTTTCTTGTCCATTTCTTCATACTTGGCTCGTTGTTCAAGCCCGCGTGCAGTGAAAAGGAATCCAAAGCCGATTATTAAAATAATATAACCATTGATATTGTTCATATTGCCTCCAATATTGTTTCTTTTACCTTTAAACAGCTGAAATTACTACTTGGTGTCGTGTTCTACAATGGGGACATTTAAGTATTTTTGGGTGTTTTCATTAAGTATTTTTGCCTGTTTCAATTAAGTAGTGGTATAAACAAATAAAAAAAACCACAAATGTGGGGCTTGATTAAATAATATCCCTTTGGGTGGGGATTAAGAGAAGAACCAATGGTTGAAATATGGGATATTGAAAAGAAGGGATGGGTTATAAGTAAGAGTTGATTATTACCACGCAGAGATACCAATAGTATATTCCATTCCTAGAGCTAACATTTCTTTATGATATTCTATGAAGGAATCAATTAGATTATTTTTTATTACTATGCTTCTTTTTTATTTTCGACCATTTAGAATAATGTCTTTTATAATTCTTTTTATTTACTTTACCACTTTCTATATATTCCATTATTTCGTCATATGCACTTTCTGGAATGTGGGGCTTAATATCCAGTACCAATTGTAGTATTGCATCTCTCATTTCATCTGATAATGTTAGGTCATAAACTGAACCATCTTTGTTCCACCTTTTGGAAGAAATCTCTTTTCCATCCTTATATTTAGCTTCAGACTTCTTCTGTCCATTCTCATACCAAACAGTCCATAAACCATCTTTTTTACCATCCTTGTATTTAGCTTCATACTTCTTCTGTCCATTCTCATACCACGAAGTCACTAATCCATCTGGTATACCATTCCCTAACGCATCTTGTTTATAATTTCCTTCATACTTCTTCTGTCCATTCTCATACCACGAAGTCACTAATCCATCTGATTCTCCATCCTTGTAAGTTCCTTCTTCTTTTTTCTGTCCGTTCTCATACCAAACAGTCCATAAACCATCTTTTTTACCATCCTTGTATGAACCTTCAAAATCCTTTTCACCACCCATTCGGTTTTTAAATACTTTCCCACTATAAAGTTCATTTGTATCAGGGTGGTATTTCTTACGACCTTTTTTAATAAGTTTTTCATCATTAATGGATTGGGAATACCCAAATGAAATAAATAATACAATTAGTAATAATCTTTTCATAATAAACTCCTTTGGTTATCCAAATCTACAAATCATCCTACTAAACAAAAAACCCCACTAAAGTGGGGCTTGATGTTGTAGTTATTTTACATTTTATATTTTGATGGATTGCATTCACTTATCTATCTGGTTGAAAATATCCTGCATGTGCAACACACTTACCGTAAGATCAACATGGGTGGACTCCTCGAGAATCGTATCGGCGGAAATAGACTGATCCAAGACAGTATAAGGTAATAAATCTTCGTTTTGACGATAAAATACCTTACCCAGTTTCAATCCAGATCTCACAAGATTTTCAACCGCTTTATTCTGACTGAGTCCAAATAAATTTGGTACTTTGTAAAAATTAGGCGGTACCACTGTATTTACTTTTGTGGAAGGTATCACTTCACGATCCATACGATGAACCTTACACGCTTGGATCGGTTCCGTCCCAACCTGGAACATTTCCCTTTCCGTTGGACAGGCCTTTAATGGCGCCTTTTTAGTCACGGAACAAATTTCAACATACTGAACGCCTTTGGGCATTTCAAATTTTTCGACCTTATAATTCAGAACGTCATGGGCTTCTCTCATAAACCGCGCCCAGGCCGGCAATGCGGCACGTGACCCATCCTGCCCCGGTCCCAACGGTACTTGAAAGTCGTCCACGCCAAACCACACGCCGGTGGCGATCTGGGGTGTATACCCCACAAACCAGGCGTCACTCCATCCCTGGGTGGTTCCGGTCTTACCGGCAGCAGGGCGATTGAAATTATATTTCCAGCGGGCACTGCCGCCCGTCCCTCGATCTAAAACAGTCTGCAGAAGACTCGTCATCAGGTAAGCCGTCTCCGCGCTGAGTACCTCTTTCTGATCTGGGAAATATTCTTTCACCACATGGCCGTACCGATCTTCGATGCGGGTAATGGCAAATGGTTTGGAATAAACACCTCTGTTGGCAAACGCAGCATAGGCCGCGACCAATTCCAGTGGTATAACTTCGGAGGTCCCCAAAGCAATCGCGTCCACCGCACGGATATCCGTCGTGATGCCCATCCGCTTGGCTATCTTCTTAATTTGTTCCGCCGGGGCCAGGTCCTGCTGAACCATTCGAACTGAGATCAGGTTCATGGACTTTCTCAAGCCTTCTCGAAGTGTTGTAAGGCCACCAGTACTTAAATCATAATTTTGTGGTTTCCATTTTACCCATGATCCATCCATATTTTGCACATTCAATACCACAGGCTGATTCAAGAGTTGCTCTGTCACAGGATTCCTATTTTCCAGAGCCGTTGTATAAACAATAGGTTGGAAAACAGATCCAGGTTGTCGTTTCGTTTGGACTGCACGGTTGTATTGATCTTGATAATCAGAACGACCACCAATCATAGCAAGAAGACCACCATTGCTTGGGTCTAACGCAACAAAGGCACATTGTATTAATGAATTATTGTTTGAATCATAATCGCTTTTACTCAATTTTTCTTGATTCTTGAATACAGATTCCATCATTGATTTGTCTGCAATTTGCTGCAACCTAAAATCAATACTACTGTAGATATTATATCCGTAACGAAAAATATTTATATCTTCATCACTAAAAGAATTTCGAATATACTGTACACAATGTTGGATATTGGTAGAACTTGTTTTATCTATTACGGAATTATCAGTTTTTAAATCTTTTGATTGTTTAAAAAGTTGACCTAGTATTATCCCATCTGATGAATATATTTTGGTTGAAAGTTTTGGATCACATTTTTTTTGCTCTCCGTTTATAGTAAAGAATAACCATTGACCTATTTCTTCACCACTAGAAAACGATCCTTCCAATCTTTTCTGCCCACTTTCATACCACCAACGCCACAATTTATTCTCGTTTCCGTCCATATAAGAACCTTCATAAACCTTGTCACCACTTTTATACCAATAAGTCCATAATCCATTTTTTTTCCCATCTTCATAAGTGCCCTCTATCCACTTCTGTCCATTTTCATACCAAATAGTCCATTTCCCATCTTTTTTATCATTCTTATAAGTTTCTTCTCCTTTCTTCTGTCCATTCCCATAATACTCCCAGCTTTTTTTAGAAATCTCTTTTCCATCCTTGAAAGTTTCTTCTCTTTTCTTCTGTCCATTCTCATGCCAATCAATCCATAATCCATCTTTTTGACCATCCTTGATAGTTCCAAAAACCATTGGATATTTTGAAAAATCATATTTGTCTTCATCTTGGTAAAGGAATGTACCATCTTGTTCAGGTTCATCTGTGATTGGCGAACCTGTATAGTCAGTGCCCAATTTATCCGTAAACACAGCCAGAGTGTAGATGCCTGCTTTATAGGTTATTTCGTATTTGCGGTTTCCAACAGTTGTGTAGTAAGTCCATCTCCCATCTTTCAATCCATTTCTATATTTACCTTCTTCTTTTTTTGTCCCAAGGGAATCCAAAGAAAAAACACTTCCTGTATAAGGTTTATCAGAATTTGGTGCATATGTTACCCCTCCATATTCTCTCATAAACTCCATATTCCATTTCTGTTGAGACAACCCAACAGAAAGGAATAGTAGTGATATAATAAATAATCTTTTCATAAATAACTCCTTACCCAAATCTACAACCCAACCCAAAGATTCTACAATGGGGAGATCTACGTATTTATGGGTGTTTCCATTAAGTATTTTTGCCTTTTTTAATTAAGTAGTGCTTCCCACAAACAAAAAACCTCATGAATGTGGGGCTTGATATTGAATATTATCATTTAAGGACAATCATTCGTGTCTTGGTCGCCTAATATAACTTCTCCCTATATGAATTATTTGAACCATATATACTATACCTGAAAAAATCAGTATCTTCATTCATAGTCCACTTAATTCAGTTATCTATAATAGAAAGGATGACTGGTGTAGGAAAATTTTCTTCTTTAGAGTCATCACAACCAACAAAAAGAAAGAAGAGATGTATTATCAGTAATAATATTTTCTTCATCTCTTCAATTTACCCCATCCCCACTTTTTTACAAAGATGTGGAATCCATCCAAATGGGAAGCAGATGAGTTATTGTTTGCCTGATGTTGACCAGCCAATATCACTGTAAATGGGGTTTTAGTTAGCCTGTTAACTTTGAAGCGCAATTGCTACAGAATTTTGCATCCTCACTGAGCCCTTCTTTACCACATACAACACAGCGCTGTTCTCTAGTGCTTTTGCCAGCAAAAGTGATCTCTGATGTCACTATCCCTGTCGGGACAGCGATAATACTGTAACCAAGAACCATGATAAAAGAAGCAATAGCCTGACCCAAACTCGTTTGCGGTACAACATCTCCATATCCAACAGTAGTTAAAGTAACTACCGCCCAGTAGATACTACTTGGAATACTATCAAATCCAGTGTTTTTTCCTTCAACCAAATACATAATTGAACCCAGGATTATAACGATATTCATCACTAAAAAAAGCCAAATGAAAACTTTTCTGCGACTGGTAATCATAGCGGTCATCAATAGATCGGCTTCACCCATAAATTGGACAAGTTTCAATACTCGAAAAATTCGCAGGACACGCAAAACACGAATAATGGCAAAAACCTCAGTTCCCGGCATAAACAAACTTAGATAGGTAGGTAGAATTGCTAAGAAGTCAATTATACCAAAAAAACTAAAAATATAACTAATAGGTCTCCTGATAGAGAAAATTCTAAGTGAATATTCTACAGTAAACATGATTGTGAAGGTCCATTCAGCAATCCTGAAGATGTGGCCGTATTGCTGAGTATACTCTACTACACTATCAAGCATAACAGTGATAATGCTGAGTACTATTGATATGATTAGAATAATATCAAAAAGCTTTCCCGCTTTGGTGTCCGTTCCAAAGATTATTATCTTTATCTTTTCTCTAAACGTGCTCATATCAGTTCAATTTACCCCATCCCCATAGATGAATTATTAGAGCCATATAAACTATACCTGAAGAAATCCGTATTTTCATTCATATCCCATCTCAATACGTCTAATGTGTCAATATAAAGAGTGACTGGTGTCGGAGGACTCCCTTTTGTTGCTTCTTCACAACTCCAAAAAACCAACCCAATAAACAGTATCAGTGATATATACCTAATCATATCCAAATCTACACATCATCCCACAAACAAAAAACCCCACGAATGTGGGGCTTGATGGTTAAAAATATTTAACAATGATTATTGTGTTAAAGTTAGACTTGTACAGGAACTGTCATCTGAAACAGTAATGTTTAAAATATTATTGGTTATCGACCAGGTTCCTAATGAAACTTCAGCTGAGTCTGTACCTGCATTCTCAGTAATTGTGATGGCGTCTCCATCCGTTGTATAGTCATCTATATTAGATTCTGTCACAGAACAAATACCATCAGATAACACACCGCCAAAATCAAAACACATGGAATCTATTGGCATATTCATTGTATTGCCAAACCATTCCACACTGCACGAATCACCACTTAATGCGCCACCCCACATTGAGCACAAATTTTCATCTGATAAAGATAGGGTCATGGTGTTTGTTACAGTCTCTTCAGTAAACTCAAATATCCAGGTAATATTATTGCCAAAATCTGCTGTCACTGAATCTAAATTCGATACAGGAGTTCCTGTACAATTTGGTTCTTCGTACTCTTCAAACTCTGATAGGGTCCAAGTTCCTACAAGAGTGACCTCGTCTTCTTCAGCTTCGCATCCAAAAAAGAACAAAGGAAGCACCAATAGTATTAATCTTGATTTCATATGTTTCTCCTCATTATTATTTTGTTTAGATAATACATAAAATAATAGACATATATTTTCACATATACTATTTAATAAATGATTGTCTCATAATAAGACCCCACGAATATTATAAAATTAGTTTATCCCTTTCAAAGATTCTCGATTTTTTAAATGCTCAATGAGCATTGGATCTATCTCAATGGTGACCATCTCTTTTACTAGATGATAGATCAATTCGGTAAGTGCTCCCTCACCGGGGCCAATTTCAAGAATAGAGTTTGAATATTTGTTGAATCAATTTGACGGTCATTATCCTAGATGTGCATAATCTTATCAGACTCTTGAGCTGTCTTCATTCCAACTATTTATTTGAAGTGCGATTAATATTCCGATAACCAGGACCACAATTTCTACTAGTCCATACATCAAATAATTACTTAATTCCATAATTCTACCTTTCACTTTTTTCGTTTATCTTTTTTATATCTTCACCCTTCGACAGGCACAGGACTCGAAAAATATTTTCATGAGATTCTCTAGCATCTTCCATATTAGTGGCCACGTAAATGAAACGGTTTACACCCAAATCATGGGCACGATCCAGAACGTCGGGCAGATCATTTTTTGAGATCATCATAAAATAGGTGGCAATGAGTATCGATTAGCATTTATCTATTTCTTCATGTAAAATGATGGGTAAAAGTAAATTGATTTTACCAATATCACGATCATGAAATTTCAAAAAATGACTATGCTCCTATTTCTTCTTTCTATAGGATTCTCCAAATCCTTAGATGATGGAGATACACTGGTGGTCCATCCCATCACTTGGGAAACACCAAGTCCGGTAGGTTGGGGCGCCCAATATAAACAGATAGTCCAGTTTCCTAAAGGGAATAAGCCCTGGGCAAAGATTATCATGATACAAACGTTAAAATGTGATTCTGCCACGAAAGGAGATAAATATCCTTGCGGAGAATGGGACTACATTTGGAATACATTTGTTGATGTTCCCAAGGGAGATTCAACAGAAACTTTTTCAATTGGCAG
>ENA-OREN01000737-OREN01000737.1-marine-metagenome-genome-assembly--contig:-NODE-737-length-44132-cov-5.815186_pt1 | contig 44132 bp, 42 predicted proteins | sample MGYA00248624_ERZ508555 | MGnify/ENA primary metagenome ERZ508555 (study PRJEB26222, sample SAMN06267773) | marine metagenome | isolation source: Saanich Inlet, British Columbia, Canada | place... | reverse complement strand
GATACAGATTCCAAACACAATTATGACTTATGAGAACTGAATCCTAAATCTGGTATAAATAGTGGGGTCTGGTCAAGGTTATCTCTCGGATATGGAGGAATAGCATGAATTTTTTAACCGGAGGAACATTAAGAATGAGCGGCCAAATGGAAAATCAAAAAACCACCGGAAAACGATTGAGAGCATGGAGGAAGTCCGTTCCATTAAAGCTGATGCAACTTTCTCATTTAATTAAAGTTTCACAGGGCTCGCTTTCTGACTTGGAAAACGATAAGTCATTGCCTTCGGCCACTACCTTGGCAAATTTGTCGACCCATACTGATTTAAATATTTTCTGGTTATTAACAGGTAAAGGGCCAGTAAGCAGGAAATTGTCTCCTGATATGGAAAAGTCTACAGAGCAGTCCCGCCTTTATGAAGATTTTATGTATATGATGCAGGACAGGAAATTAAAAGGGGTTGTCGAAAAAGTGATTGGGATTCATAGGGATGGGGACGCCAAGAAAAAAGCCCAGATTCAAGGCTTTCTTTCCGCTTTAAGTTAAATGACGGATTAAAGTCCTGGCTTCAGCATTTCTTCAAAAACAACATTATCTAAAAATTCATCCAGGTCGGTGTACTCTTCTGAAGTCATTTCTGGTACTTCTTCAACCTGATCAGCAAATTTTTTAAGTCCGGCGGATTCTATTCGATCCTTCATTCCCTCAACTCTTAGGTGTTCTTGTTCTTCCATATTTCTCTTTATGGTCTGAAACGCTCTGACCTTATCTACAACTTTTTCTCGCAAAGCCACTATTCTTTGGTAATGGATTTCCTCGATGAGCTTCCTCTGCTTTTCCACTAGAAATTCAGCCACGATTTCTTCAATCAATTTTTGTTTTTGGTAGCCTTTCACCAAGGTTTTAATGACTTTTTGTTTTTTTGATTCTTTGAGGGTCATGTCATGAAGAAAAGCACGTTTGAGTGTAGCTCTTTCAGCACGAGGTTTGCCCCACCGGTATTCATCCTTTTCATCAACCTTTATAGTCATTACTCCTTTTCTAACTTTAAGTGTGGAATAGGCTCCAATTAAAGGATATCCGTGATAATTAAAGTTAGCTTTCAATTCACTCACGACCAGATCCATGATTTCCGGGGTCATGTTCAATCCGTTTCCTAAATCCAGGTAACCCTCCATATCAAAGGGGTCAACAAGAGTATTACCGGTAACCCTGATTTTGGTCACAAAGGGGGCAGAATTTCCAGCCAGTAGTATTGCAGGGGTCAAAAGAAAGAGGGCTGATAAAAAATACGGCAAAAACAATTGTGGACGGTTGAGAATATGGTTCGGTTTCATAACTATTTTTCCAAAAATACTTCTATCGATTTAAAAGAAGGGGTTTTTGATTTGGGATCAATTTGTCGTGGTACGAGAACGTTGCTTTCCGGATAATACATCATGATATTCCCCGGTTTGATAGGATACGCCTGTAACTTTTGTCCTGCCATGGTCCCCGTCTCATTTTTTATGGTTACAAGGTCGCCTTCTTTGGAGCCGACTTTTTTAATATCCTCTTCATTCATTAAAACGACATTGCGTGAAGAGACGCCACGATAGCGATCATCCGGTTCATATACGACAGTATTAAACTGACCTTCTGAGCGAACCGTCATTAAAATAAAGCTATTTTCCTTATTTCTTTTAACGGCAGGAATGGGGCAGACTTTAAAACTAGCTTTTCCGTCGGGAAGCGGGAATTTGGGCGTATGAAGAATTCTTCCATCAATATGGAATTCCTTCTTTGTTTGGTCAATATTTTTGATGGGCTTGAACCCTGGGATGACGGTGCTGATGATTTCCCGTATATTTCCCGTTTCGCTTAATGATTTCCAGGGGAGAGGGGAGTCCTTTAGAACACGTTGACCAATTTCTGCGATTATTTTTACTTCACTTTTGGGTCCCGAATAGCGTTGCTGGCCTCCGTTACTGAGTCGAATATAACTAAACATACTCTCCTGTGTGGTGGGTTCCGGCTCTTCATCCCTAGCTGAAACGGGAAGAATAATGCTGGTTTGGCCTCGACCGAGAAAATGCCCTTGATTCAAGGTGGTATTGAGAAAAAGACTAAAACCAATTTTAGAAAGAGCCGTCTGGGCAAATCGGGAATCGGGATTAGAACCATACAAATTTCCTCCAAGGTTCCAGGCAAAGTCAAATTTCCCATTATTTGCAGCTTCCACACAGCCCAAGGTGTCTAGGCCTGGTTGGGTGGGCAGGGTCACCGGGAATTCAGATTCCAGGTTATCTAAAACTGCTTGTTTCAATTGTGGAGTGAAACCCATAGAACCAATTCCCTGCACGTTGCTATGTCCTCTTAAAGGTAGGAGCCCGGCATGTTTTTTTCCTACCATTCCTCGCATGAGTGCCAGGTTGACAATGGCTTGCACATTGTCGACCCCGAATGCATGATGAGTGATACCCATAGCCCAGGCAAACACGGTGTTTTTGCTCTTAGAATAAATTTGAGCAGTTTTTTCTATTTCCCCTCGTGAAATACCTGAAGCAGACTCTAATGTTTCCCAGGATTCGGATTTGATATCCTTCTCGACATCTTCAAAATTTTGCGTGTGGTGGTTTATAAAGTCTCGGTCTAGTATGCCGGGGTCCTTTTCCGACAGAAGGGCTTTTGCAATAGCTTTAAAAAGAGGGATATCTCCGCCTATATGAGGTTGCAGGTAAAGGCTGGAGATTTCTGATCCAAATAGAAGGCTCCGCATATCTGACGGGACACTGAAATTTTCCAGCCCGCGTTCTCTGGCAGGGTTGATCACGACCACTTGACCTCCGCGTCGACGAACATCCATGAGAATTCGCATGAAACGAGGGTGATTGGAAGCAGGATTGGCCCCAATTAGGAAAACAAGATCGGCCTGATCGAGATCTTCCAGGTCAACCGTTGCGGTACTTGTTCCCAAGCTCTGGGAGAGCCCAACGCCTGAAGCTTGATGACAATAATAGGAACAATTACTTACATGGGGGATGAAATGGGGATAACTCATTATAAAACAATGATGTCAGAAAATCATTTTCGCTATATTTTCTCCTACAAAGCTCCAACAATCATAAGGTGTCATTAATATGGATATTTGGCTAGAGGAAAAGAAGATCAGGTTGATTGAAAAACATACTCTGCCTAAACCTTGCCATAAGTGCGAGGCGAGGGAGAGGTCTGAGAAGTTGGAGCGTGAAGATAGAAAGAAAGCCACCAGAGCTTTCAAGGATAAGGCTTTTGCAAGAGAGGCAAATGCCAAAAGGTACAGGGCGCAAAACCCTGTCAAGGTAAAGGCTAGGATTGAGGCTCAAAGGCTAAAGCCAAGGCCATGCTTGGCGTGTCGGACAAGAAAGGATAAACACGCTCACCATACTGATTATACCCGCCCTGTGGATATTTTATGGCTTTGCAAGGATCATCATACGGGCGTGGATGGTATTCATTTTATGGAAACTCATAACCCCGATGTATACAAAAATTATGTGAAGGGCTTGCAGTTAATAAGGGCGGTTAGGTACGGCATGAAAGAATTTACAGTAATTAGACCAAGAAATCTTTTCAAGTCTGGAGCTATCGATCAGACTCTAAACATCATGAAACCCAGTGCGGTGGGGTTCGATAAGCACTAACACACAATATAATTTTCATGTTTACTTGCGAAGGGAATATTTTAATCATGGCTCTGACTCTTAATCACCAAGAAGCGTCTATAGCCCGCAGGGGAGTGGGTCAAGGTGGTATCCCCAAAAATTATGTATATATGCAGAAATAGAGAGAAGCCGTTTGAACCCTTAAACGTGAGTGATGAATTAGCAACTAGGGTTCTCATCTAAACGGTTAGGGGTTGTGTTGAGGTAAGACTCGCATACTAGTTACGAGAGCCACCGGCCCCGTTCTCTTTCGCTTAAAAAGGAGACAACATGAAACTTGAAGATTGGTTATTAACCACAGGGAAAGCTGTAGTTGCTTTTACGCATTGGCTTGATAAAGCTAAAGGCTTATCAGTCATAGGAACTTGCGATTTATGTGAGAATCTAGACACAAAAGGTAGCCCACCATTTTCTAACACTTGCTCTATACAGGGGGTTGTTATTCACATGAACTCATCAGCAAAAGACTTCGGCTGTATCCACTGGAAGGAGAAAAAGAAATGAAATATGGGAAGAACAAGCCCACCAAGGATCAACAAAAACGGCTAGATGCGTTGTTTGTGCAGGGCTATGAGGTCGCTGTTTGCCACTCGTATGAGGAAGCGAAAGGCATTATTTCTAAATACTTGGGAATTTGTAACAATTAAGGAATCAATAATTTATAAATGACTGCACCCATTAATAATTTAAGCGTGTTAAAATCTTTACCTGAGTGGTGGAGCTTGAAGGTTTCAAGTTACCGTGAAAAGGGGGATTTTATTATGCCGGATGAAATTGTTAAGCGTAGCGGGTACTGGTATGCCAAGGAACGAAAGTTTGAAGGAACTTTGATTAAATACCAAAGCCTCAAAACTGCAAATGAGGATGAGGCAAGGCAACACCTGTTTGAAATTAAAATGCTGATCAGGCAGGGCGTGTATCAAAAATTCCATATCAAGTTTGATAAGCTGGAAAAAGAGTATGATCCTAAAGTTGACCGAAAAAATAAATTAAGAAATTTAAAGGTTCATTTGGTTCCTGAGTTTGCAGGCAAAAGATTATCTGAAATTGATAGTCAGGAATGGGCTGAGAGAATCGCCAGTACTAAACCAGAGGCAACCGCCTTAGCAATATTGAGGGTAGGTAGGGAATTGGGGCTTGAAATTGACTATAAAGCCTTAACCTTCATTCCCGGTGAAACCTTTGACGGTTCGCAAATCGTTTCAGAGGAATTGGCCCTTGCTGTTATTGCGGAATTAAAGAAGGGGCCACGCTCTAAAAAGTATGCCAGCCTTTGTGAAGTTGCCATGCACTCAACCTTGCCATTGAGCGATTTATTGCACCTTAGAAAAAAGGATGTACGCTTTAGCGGTTCGCTGGATCATGGTATTACTTATGCACGGAGAAAAACCAGATATAAAAACAGGCCAGCTTTGTTTGTTCCAATGACAGATAAATTGAGAAAGGCTTTTGATGGAATCCCTACACCTTTGGCAGAAGATGGCAGATGGTTCCCTGATTGGAAGGCCGATGCGGTATCTAATACGGTGGGCAGGGCGTTTAAAAAGCTAGGCTGGCCTAGAGGGGCCATGCACCAATTCAGGCATTTTGGAGCTTGCTACTTGATTAGAGAGGGGGTTCCATTAACCACCATTCAGGAGTTGATGGGGCATGGTGATTTTAATACCACGCTCATCTATGCCAGAGTTGACCGGGAAAAACTTATTGAGGGGGTCAAGAAATTTGATCATGCGTGAATCGGTTCTTTTTCAACTTTTTCAACTTTTAATCGGAATCCTACCGCACCAAGAAAATTATTTAAGCTCCCGATAGTAGGGTTGCCTTTTTTTGAGAGTGTTTTGTATATTGTTCCACGGCTAAATCCAGCGTGTTTAGCGAATCCCGTAATTCCACCACTTTTTGACTTTGCAATATGTCTAAGGGCAATTAAAAAAGTTTCAACATCATCTTCCTTGAGTGCTTCATTTAAGTATTCTTCTAAAAATTTAGGGTCTTGGAGAGCTTGTTCAATTAATGTGTCATGGTTTATTAATTTCATTTGTTTATTTCCTCCCATAGTATTTTTGCTTTATTGATCGCTTTTTGCTGGTTGGCTTTTGTGCTACCCGCAATCAGAATGATTATTTCGTTTCCCTGTTTTCCAAAATAAACTCTGTATCCGGGGCCAGAATTAATCTTCAACTCTGAGACACCGTTTTTTAGTGATTTGCAGTCTCCAAAATTTCCCGCTTTAATCCTATTAACCCGCACCGCTATTTTGGCTTTAGCTTTAACATCTTTGAGTCCTAAAAACCATTCTGCGTATGCGGTTGTTGTTTTGATTTCCATAAACACATTGTCTTATAAAAGAGACAATATGTCAACTATAAAATACATAATAAAAGAAGAAAAAGATCAATAATAAGGGTTGATAATTAAGCACATATCGTATACTATTAATAAGGTTTTGAGTCATGTTTAATTATCGCAGGTGAATAAATGAGTATTTTGAATGTGACTCTGCAAACATCCTACAAACGCATGGTCAACCAAATGACGGTCAATAACCCATTGAAAAATAATGTGCTTTCAGAGTGTAAAAATATGTCGATAATAGGAACAATTGTTGACGTTATTTGTTCCATACATTCTGGCAAAGAGCTGCAGAAGGAAACCTGCTTCATTGGAAGAGCGACCACTGGCATAAAAGAAAGATCTGTCAGCAGAGGTGGCTTGGAGTTTGCTGACCACCCGGTCCATGGCTTCCGACCATGTTATGGGACGGTAGTGCGAATCTTTGGATTCACAGAGGACTGGTTGAGTTAGGCGGCCACTCAGTTCCAAGTCTCGAGGAGTCCATTTGGAAAGGGAGGCAATGTCGAATTGATTAAAAAAATCTTTGGGCAGGGCTCCCTGCATATCTGAAGCCTGGGCCATGAAAGATTTATTGCAAACAGCAGGGAAGTGACCTTTTTCATCCCGCATTCCACCTTTTTGTCCACCCATTCCCAATGCGCAACTTTTGCAATTATTTCGGGATGCTAGTGCTTTAAGCATGGGCCACAATCCTCCGGCTCGATTCGCCATTTTCAGCGAATAGCGTATGGCACTCCAGCCCCCTACAGTATGAGGTAATTTGTTACTCATGGCTCCTGCTCTGCGGGAAGGATATCAGGTTCCAATAGCGGTCTTGGGAACCCAGCCTTTTTGTTCATCGTTGAGACGAACTTCGAGCCAATTTTCATGACTGTCCGAAATTTTAACCAGTGCGCCCTCATGCAGTTGAAATAAGGTAACGGCATCATCAGCACGTCCGGACTTCACTTCGACTCTTTTTGCCAGAACCACTCCCAGATCTAAATCGGATTTGTTAATAAGTTTAACTCCGATTGAGAATAATGAAAGTAAAAGAAAACCAAGAAGGGCATTGCGGGCAATTTTCAGAGGAGCGATGCGAAAACACATCCACAGGGCAAGAGCGGCCCAGAAAACCATATTCAAGATCATGGCAATATTGATGAGTTCACTTAAATTGAAATCGTTAACCCAAAAAAAGAGGGTGCCCAGGGTTCCCTGAGGGGGGAGTTCTATCTTGTCCTGAGTTTGTTGAATGGCAAACTTTAAATTTGCTTCAAGATTTTCGTCCCGAGGAATCCATTTTCGGGCGCGAATATAATTTAATACTGCGGGTCCTGTTTTTCCCATGCGAATATAAGTATTGCCCAGGTTGTAATACAGGTATCCGTTATGCACACCTTTATCAATCAAGGATTCATAAGCTTGGGCGGACTTTGTATAGTTTTTTTCAGAATAGAGGTCATTGGCGCGAACGATTTCTTGCAAATGTTCAGAGGCATTCGTAGGAAGACTGGTGAAGAGTATAAGTGCGAATAATAAAATTAATGAAAAGCTATTGGAAAACTTCACGATTGTTTCTCCAATAGTTTAATCAGGTTTTCAGATTCTCCAAGCAACTCCTTTGTGCTACCGCTGGCTATGGGGGCAAACTGAAGAGTCTCGCATTTATCGAGAAACTTTCGAGTCATATTGGCAGATTCATAGTCCGATTCTTTTAACCGAATCTCTACCTCCTCAGCAGTAGTTGCTTTACCTGGAAGATTCAGCTTGTTCCCTATATATTCTCGAAGAATTTCTGATAGTACTCTGCCAAACTCTTTAGAATCGGAATGCTCAAAGGATGACATTTGTTTTAAACGCTGCGTTGCATTTTTATAAGCATTTCGACGACGATAATACGCCACGTCATGTTTCATCCGCTTCTGCTGTTTAATCAAAAACGCGGCAAGCAGAAAGAGGATCATAGGAGAGCCGAAACCAGTGCCCAGAAAGGTCAAGGAATGAGGATCGGTTCTAGTATTTTGAAATTTTTCCAGCTTGGTGAAAATGGGCAAAATATCTCTGCCAAGAGTTTCAATTTCTGGTTTGGGTGCAGGAATGTTTTGTTTTCCTGATTGAACCAGGTTGAGCTCTTCTTTTGCAGCAGAAGGCCTTATTGTTAAGGAAATGGGTTGGGTCTCCACGACACGATACTGGGACTTTGCCGAATCAAAATAGGGGAGTGAGAATTTAGGCAGGATTCTATTTCCAGCCTCTAGTGGCACAAGAGCAAATTTAAAAACCTTTTTACCAAAAATTTGATTGTCTTGAACGGTTTGATGAAACTCGGGCTTATCGGGATAGATTTTAAAATACCCTTTTAAAGGGGGTTCCTTCAAGGAAATATCCCGAACATTGCCTTTTCCAGAAATGGTTACGGTCAATGTGGTGGTGTCTCCAACTTCCAGATTATTTTTTCCTGGTTTGGCGGAAATCTCAAATTGGCCGATTAAATTTTCAAATCCTTTAGGGGCTCCATCGGGCAGAGATAGAATTTCAATCGGAATAGGTTTGGAGCGTAGAACTTTGTGTTCTGCCTGAGTACGTCGGCCAAAAAACTGGCCGAAGGGATCTCGCCGTGATCGGCTTTGAGATGGATGTAAAAGATCCAAATCGATCACTGAGGGAGCAATTTCATGCTGTCCAACTTTTAATGGGAATAGCGCTGTTGATAATTCCTGCACATGATACTGCATACCGTTTATAACTTTAATGTATGACTTAGGCTCTCCAAGTTCCTCTTTGCTAAACCAGGCCTTATCGAAAGGTAATTTTAAATTCAGGTTTTTAGCATCCACACGATGAAACAACCGGAAGGTGTATATCAGTTGCTCTCCAATATAGGCTTTCTTGCTTGACAGGGAAGTTACAACAAACGCGTTCTTATTTCCTATTGTTCCCTGAGTAGCAGGCTTTTCCACCTTGATGGTTATGGGCTGGGTAGAATAAGTTTTTCCGTTTGCTCGCACCCGTGCAGGTCCTATAACAAAGGTTCCCGTATTCATGGGAGTTAACCTGAAATTGTGGGTGATTGAAACGCTACGCTGAGTATTGATGTATTGAGTGGATGAAGAAGTGCCAGCGGAAACAATCCTGAAGTCAGGTAGAGAAGGTAGTTCGGGAGGGGGAGTGTTCTGCGTACCTTTAATAATAATGGATAGTTGAAGGACATCTTCCAAAGACAAATGATTTTTATCTACCGTTGCCGAGACGGAAACATTTTGTCCGAAACTATGGGAAACGGTTAATAAATTCAGCGTGGCAACAAGGAATAGTAATGCTATTTTTTTGAAATGGACCCTATTCATTGTTACCAGTCGTTTCCTTGATAGGTAGATTTTGTTTTCCCGGCCTGCATTCGGCTGATGCTTTTTAAATCTTCGGTGAGCCCTCTTAGCATCCGCTCCGCTTCTTCCGGAGAGACATCCATTGCGGATTTTTCGTCCTCTTGAGAGTTTTCTGAATCATTATTTTCGGATTCAGCATTTTCTGACGGCGGATTTGGGTCCTCTTTTGGTTGCTTGCCATCTTTGCTTTGTTCCTGGTTTTCACCTTGTTCATTTTCTGAAGAAGAATCGGAGTCTTCGTTTTTATTTTTATCCTGCTCGGAATCCTGTTCTTCTTTCTGTTTTAATTGTTCGCGAACATACTCCAGATTATATTTGGCATCCATGTCACTCGCATCAAGGGTCAGGACTTTTTTGTATGCCGACTCAGCTTCTTTCAGTTTCCCCAGTTTCACCAATGTGTTGCCGGCGTTGTATATAGAATTTTTTCTGATGTCTGGATCTTTTTCGTTCAAAGAAGAATGGGTATAAGTCTTTAACGCTTCCTGAAATTTTTCTTCCTTATAAAGTGCATTGCCTAAGTTGTAGCCTAAGCGGTTGTCCTCAGGACGATCGGTTTGTGCTGAAGAGAAGTTTTCACCTGCTTCTTTATATTGCCCTTCATGATATTGAGTGATGCCATTCTGTATTTTAGAGTCTACCGATTCTGCATAACCGGTTAAGGGTAGAGGAACAATAATGAACAGGACGATTAGGATTTTGGTCTGAAGATTCCAAACCATAGCTTTAGGTATTAACGAAGGGGTGTTTCCGGCCTCAACGGACCGGAAACACCCGGATTTGGAATGAACCAATTTCAACTTGTTATTACCTCCTGTCTCCCATCAGTCTTAAGAGCATTAGAAACAGATTGATGAAATCCAGATACAGAGTCAGAGCTCCGCGGATAGCTTCTTTGGTATCTTCATCGGTGCCTTCATTGCCGAGAATATTCATCTCTTTAATTTTCTGAGTATCATAAGCGGTCAACCCGACAAAGATGAGTACTCCGGCATAGGAAATGATCATGTGCATCATGGAACTTTGCATAAAAATATTTACCACTGAAGCAATGATGATTCCAATCAAACCCATAAATAGAAAACTTCCCCAAGAGGTCAGGTCTTTTTTGGTTGTATAACCGTAAAGGCTCATTGCGCCGAAGGTGCCTGCAGTGACCATAAACGTGGAGGTAATGGATGCTGAGGTATAAACCACGAAAAGAATAGAAAAAGTGACACCGGTCAGCCCGGCATAGAGCATAAACACACCGGTTGCCTGGCTCACGCTCATTTGCATTACTCTTGATGCCAGCCAAAAAACGAGTCCGATTTGGGCAACGATGAGAACAATAGGTATAATGGGGTTGCCAAAAACGATACTCATCAATGTTTCACTGCTGGAAACATATAAAGCCATAAATCCGGTTATTCCCAGTCCGGCAGCCATCCAGTTATAAACACGTACCATGAATCGCTGTTGCTCTGCGGCAACGGCATCTACGCTCATGGTTCTAGGAGAACTTTGCATTTTTTCTTCCTTTCATAAATATTAAAACAGCAAAAACAATGCCTGATATATGAGATAAGATTGTAATCCCATATTGTCAAGGCCCCTTAGCAGGAGCAGGCAGTTGGCAATGACCCGATTTCTCGTTGGCCCTATGCCTGGTGTTATTTTACCAAAAACTGAATGATGAATGCAGGCTAATTTTGTGGGTTCTCCAGGGGCTTCCTTTCAGCTATGCAGGTTTCAATAACCAGAAAAAATAATCCTATAAAAATAAACCATTGGAAACGTTCCTGCCAGATTTTGCGCCGTTCTGACTTAAGCTCTTTTTTCTCGATATGTGCTTTTATTTGGTCTTTATAAATGGTTTTTAGATCGATATCGCCAGTTACAGAGCGGACGTAACTGCCCCCTGTCTCCAAAGCTATTTTTTGCAAAGTGATTTCATCAAGCTTGGAAAGGATCACTTCTCCCTGTTGATTTTTCCTGAATCCCCCTTTGTCAGAAGGGTTGGGTAAGGGGGCTCCAATTTCTCCTCCGATACCAATGGTGTATATTTTAACGCCCTGGTCTTTTGCTGATTTTGCCGCTGACAGAGCTTTTCCTGTTTGGTCTTCACCGTCAGTTATCAAAATAAGAGCTTTGGATTTTTTATCCTGTGTGCGAAAGGCTTTTGCTGAAGTTGTGATTGCATTGCCAATAGCTGTTCCCTGTACTGGGATTAATTGAGTGTCAATGGCGGAAAGAAATATCCGGGCCGCTGCGTAATCGAGAGTCAGAGGGCATTGAACAAAAGAAGTTCCAGCAAAAGCTACCAACCCGATTCGATCGCCTTCTAGCATATTAAGAAGATCTGAGATTTTTCGTTTGGCTCTCTCAAGGCGGTTGGGTTTAATATCTTCTGCCAGCATGCTGTTGGAAACATCCAGGGCGACAATGACATCCACTCCCTGCTGATGCAGATCTTCCCAGTGATAACCCCAGCGTGGACGAGTTAGGGCAAGCAGAATAAAAATAATTGCCAGACAGATGAAGATGGTTTTTTTGCGGCGCGCTTTTTCCACTCCAGGATGGACCAATTTTGAAAGCAAAGGATTTCCGCAAAAATTTGCAGTTAGCTGCTTTTTCTTCTTTAAGCCCCACACCATGAAAAACAGGAATGGAATCAGAAACCACAAACAATGAAGGTAGCTTGGATCGCCAAATTTCATGATTTAAGGGACCCTTCTTAATAAGGTGTTGGAGAGACCGGCCTCCAGTAACAGAAGCAGAAGCCCAGGTACTAGAAAATAATAAAAAAGCTCCTTGTATTCCGAGTGGTCAATCACCTTTACTTCGGATTTTTCCATTTCATCTATTTGGTCATAAATATTTTTAAGAGATTCTACATCGGTAGCTCGAAAATATTGGCCGCCGGTTATTTTGGATATTTCTTTAAGAGTGACTTCGTCAATATCCACTTCCTGATAAACATAACGTTGGCCAAAAACAGAGTTGACTAGAAAGGGTGCTTTGCCTTTAGTGCCTACTCCAATGGTGTAAATTTTTATGCCAAATGTTTTGGCCGCCTGGGCGGCCTGAATGGGAGGCAGGGCTCCTGCATTGCTTCTGCCATCTGTTAACAGAATCATTACTTTGGATTTTGACTCCAGGTCTTTGAGTCGTTTTACCGCGATACCTATTGCTGAGCCTATGGCGGTAGAGTCTCCTGCCATGCCAATTTCCAGCTTGCTCAAAAACGATTGCAAAATGTCCTGGTCAAGGGTCAAAGGGCATTGGGTGTAGGCCTGCTCCCCAAATACGACCATGCCGATTCTGTCATTGGGCCGGTTGTCAATAAATTTGGAGACAACATCTTTTACTACTGTAAGCCGGGTGATGCGTTTCTCATCTTCAATAAAATCCAGAGCCCGCATGCTTCCTGACGTATCCAGGGCCAACATAATATCGACACCTATAGAAAGAATCTCGGTGCTCTTATGTCCCTCCTGTGGACGGGCTAAAGCAATTATTAAAAGAGCCAATGCCAGAAAACGAATTATATTGGGAAGCCCAGCGTAAAGATCAACCCGGGATGGGCGAAGAGCTTTCAGCGCAAGGATGGATGAAAAATGTATTGAGGCTTCCTTTTTTCTTTGTAAAGCAAGCAGGGGTAGCCCTAATAGAAAAAGTAGAAGCCAGGGATCTTGAAATTGGAAAAAGTTCATGATTGTTTCGAAACTGGTTTTGTTGGGCAAGCTTCTCGAATAAAGTTGATGATTGATTTAATTTCATCCCGTCCTTCGGCAAGCTCAGCCTTTGCAAATTTGATGCGATCCGTTTGAGTCAAGATACTTCGGGCCTGATGTTTTAGATTTTCATTGAGTCCATGAAAATGTTTAAAGTGGGCTGTAATTTCTTCCGTGGTCCATTCCCGCGCCGGAAATTGGAAGCGGTTCTCCAGGTAGCGGCGAAAGATTTCTGATAACTCAAAAAAATGATCTTGAGTGCGCCCAATTTGAATCCACCCCTTAACTCTGAGAGCTTCAAGCTCTTTATAGGCTAACTGCTCCGGGGTTAAAGTTGGAATTGCCGGGGAATTGGCATGCTTGATGGATCGGGATTTCCATTTATGCCAGATAAAGTAAAATAGCGCTAAAAGAGCTAGAACCCCAAGAGCCATCCAAAGATAATGAAACCAGGGAGGTGAAATTTCTTGCAAAGGTTTGATGTCGCGAATTCCTTTTGTGTCTCCCTGAATTTTTACCAGCGATTGAACTTCAAGAGATACTTCGGGTGCCATAATGGTGCCCTGAATGGTTTTTCCTGTTTGCTTTTGGTCTGGAGCATCAAAAGAAACAGGAAGGGGCGGGAGTGTCAATGTGCCAATATCATCGATGCGAAGCTTATACCAGTACTCTTGGACGGTTTGTCCGTTTGATTCTTTGGGCGGACTTTTCCCTTTGTCGACAAACTCCAATTCTTTTGGTGGTATCACCTCGGGAGCGGTAGGTTGGATGTCTGGATCATGCTGGACAGAGATAATATAGGTTGCGATATCACCCAGCGTGAAATCGTTGGGAGAAACGCGGGTTGTGACGGAAACTGGATTAGAGGTTTCCCCAGGTTTGTTGAATTGAATTATTAAAAATATAAGGGCAAAAAGAAAAACTGGAAAATGGGTCAGGCTCATTGCTTTTTTCATTGGCCGGGATTACTACTCCTTACTTTTGCAAGGCATGTGTCAATTAGCGGACTCAGCACCAGGTCTGATTTCGAAGTCTCAGCGCGAAACAACCAGACCAGAGCTTCCTCACAATTATTAAGGTCTACATATAAACGTCCGACAGTATGAGCGGCTTTTGCTCTTTCGGCACTGCCCACTTTTTGCATCTCCCAGACCTGGATAAACTGATCGATGGCTTGTTCTCTTAAACCAGAATTCATGAGTCGGGTTCCCACAGCTTGATATTCATCGCTCAAACTCATATTTAATTCAATGGCTCGAACAGCCGAATTGCTTATTTTGGGAGTAGGTTGTTTGCTGGCAAGTTTGGTGAACAAGGCCACAAAAGCAAAAAGGGTTAACACGGTAAGGATAATGACAACGGTTTTCAGCTTTTTGCTGACTCCATCAACTGGAATACTTTTGGGTGTTTGACTCATTTCAATGTTTCTTTTCCCTAAATTTGAAATAGCGGATGATTGGATCGGTTAAGGATCGATCTGTTTGGATTTCGATGGTATCAATTCCTATGGATTGGAAGTATGTTTTTCGTTTTTCCCTTTTCCCCTGAAATTGCCTGGAATATTTTTGGGTCATTTCATTATCACTGGTGTCTACCAATAAGGTTTCTCCTGACTCGGCATCCTCAAGATGAATCAGGCCGACATCAGGAAGGGTCTCCTCCCTTGGGTCGCTAATTGATATAGCAACCAGATCGTGTTTTTGTTTTGCCAGTTTCAGTTTTTCTTCGTAGTTGTCATCCTGGAAATCGGAAATTAAAAAGGCCGTAGCTTTTCTTTTCTGAATATTCAAAAGATACTCCAGAGGCAGAGAAAGATCGGTGCCTTTTCCTTCTGGTTTGAAATCCAGAATGGTTCGAATGATATTCCAGATATGAGCTTTTCCCTTTTTTGGCGGTATGGTGTGTTCAATTTTGTCCGAGAAAACGATTAAACCAATTTTGTCGTTATTTTTAATGGCGGCGAAAGCGAGGATCGAGGCAATTTCAGCAGAAACTTCATTTTTAAGTTTTCCAGCAGAACCGAATTCTCCAGAAGAACTCACATCAACCAGAAGCATGAGGGTTAACTCACGTTCTTCCTTGAACTCTTTAATGAAGGGTTGATTCATTCTGGCGGTTACATTCCAGTCGATCAATCGGACATCGTCCCCAGGCTGGTATTCCCGTACCTCGCTGAATTCCATTCCTCGTCCCTTAAATGCAGAAACATATTCGCCTGCCATGATGTCATTGACCAGATAGTTGGTTTTAATTTGAATGGCTTTGATCCGTTGCAAAAGTTCGGGCGACAGGTTTTTTTCTTGCTCCGGCGTCGGAGCGGGTTCCTGGAACCAATCTCGAAATGTGTGAGTCAGGGTTTTAAGCATGGTTAAGGAACTTCAAGGGTGTCGAATATTTTCTTGAGAATATCATCTGAAGTCACATTCTCGGCTTCGGCTTGATATGAAAGGATGATCCTGTGCCTCAACACATCCAAACCGATGGTTTTAATATCATGAGGAACGACATACCCACGGCGCTGCAAAAATGCATAGGCCTTTGCACAGCGGTTCAAAAAGATAGATGCCCGTGGAGATGCACCGAATTGAATCATTCCTTTTAGTGAAGACATCTGATTGCCTGCCGGGTCGCGGGTCGCCGCAACCAGGTTGATAATATAGTCCTGCAGGTTTTCATCAATATATATTTCGTCGAACACTTTCCGTGCCTGCAGGATTTCTGCGGGGGATACCACCTGCTTGACCTGATAAGCATTATTGGAGGTGGACATCCTTTGCATGATAATTTTTTCTTCCTCCCGTGTGGGATAGTCGATATGAAGTTTTAGCATGAACCTATCCACCTGAGCTTCTGGCAGGGGATAGGTGCCTTCCTGCTCAATAGGATTTTGGGTGGCAATCACCATGAACGGTTCTTCAAGCTTGAAAGTGGTACCGGCAATGGTGATCTGCCTTTCCTGCATGGCTTCGAGTAGGGCACTTTGAACTTTGGCCGGAGCCCGGTTGATTTCATCTGCAAGGATGATGTTGGAGAAAAGAGGGCCTTTTTTTATATCGAAATCGCCAGTTTTAGGTTGGTATATCTGGGTTCCCAGTAAATCAGCCGGTAACAGGTCGGGGGTAAACTGAATGCGTTTGAATTCTGCTTTTACAGTTTCGGCCAGGGTTTTTACTGAAGTGGTCTTGGCAAGCCCCGGCACTCCTTCCAGAAGAATATGTTCTCCGGTTAAGAGTCCCAATATCAAACGCTCGATCAGATATTTTTGCCCCACCATGACTTGTTCCAATTCGTGCAATAGTGGGGGAATAAATCCGCTGGCCTGGTTAATTCGCTCTGTTATTTCATCAATCTTTTGTGGCATTAGAAAAACCTTTGGGTGAAGTTGATTTGAATTTATCGGGGAATTGCGAAGAATTTTTTTAATTGAACTTTGAAAATATAATTTAATTTGCTAAATAATGATATTAAAAATTTTTAATTTTCAATTTTTGAATTTTTAGATCCTGATATTTTCCAAGACAATCTAAGGAATTATGTAGTTTTGGGCTAATGGTGTAAAAAATTGGATTTTTAAGCTTTACAAGCGCAGATACTGTCTTAAAATAATGGACTACCCGTAATTAGCAAAAATAGTGATTTTTTCTGGAGTTTGTACCAATGGCTGAAAAAGAAGTTAAAGATATTGACAGCCTCATTGACCAGGGACTGAATACTGATAATAGTGAACTGGATTTGAGGGAAAAGGAACTGGATGATGAGGACTTGATAAAAGTTCTTGAGTCCGACAAGGTTAAAGGTGTCACCGCCCTGTTTCTGGAGTTCAATGATATTGGGGATGAGGGTCTCAAGGCTTTGGCGGCCAGTGATAAAATGAAGTTTTTGACGGCCTTGAACCTGTTTAAAAATAAGGTGACCGATGATGGCCTGAAGGCTTTGGCAGAAGCTAAAACCATGCTTAACCTTTCTGAGTTGATATTAAGCGATAATGAGATCACTGCTGAAGGCGCCAAGATGGTGGCGACCTCCAATATTCTGGGGAACCTTGTTTCTCTTTGGTTGGGAGACAAGATTGGGGATGAAGGCGTAAAAGCCCTGGCTACTTCTGAGACACTGACTCGCATTACGCAACTTTCTTTATATAGAAATAATATTGGTAATGAAGGTGCAACCGCAATTGCTGAATCCAAAAACTTGAGCAAGCTGTCAGAATTGAACTTGAATTGGAATTTTATTGAAGGGGAAGGGGTGGAGGCACTCGCCGCATCGGAAAATTTGAGTAACCTGACTCAATTGACCCTGACATTTAATCCCATAGGGCTTCGAGGTGCTGAAGCCATTGCAAGTTCTGAGAATTTTAGAAACCTCACCTTGATCGATTTGTATGAGGCGGAATTGGGTAGTATGGGTGCCAGAATCTTATCCGAATCTACAAACCTTCCTAACCTTGAAACATTGGTCTTAATCCATAACGATGTAAGCGAAGGGGTGCAGGCCTTATACAAGGATAATAAAAATTTTCCCAAACTGAAGGATGTTTATTTTTATAAAGCCAAGGCCGAAGCTTGATTTGGTAGTGGCGGCGAATTAGGGGTTCTCGGTTTTATGACCGGGAGCCCTTTCTTTTTTTGAAGAGTTTTTATGTCTTCCTGAAAGGGAAAGAGTAATAATAGTGAATTACTTCTTTGCAGGCTCTTAATTATGTTTACAGGTGAAAAACCTGATCTTCTCGATATCATGCCTTTCCGAGAGGACAGTATCTACGTGGTTGGAAAGGATGGCATCCCTCAGCATTGGGATGGGCAGGAGTGGTTACCCGTTCGCACGGATAACACCAACCCGCTGATGGGCATTTGGGGGGCGAATGAACAAAGCATTTATGCTGTGGGTATTGGCGGTGTTGTTCTTCTCTATAATGGTAAGGAATGGAAACGGGTTGATACAGGAAGTTACGACTCACTCAACTCAGCATATGGTATAGATGAAAATAATGTGTTCCTGTACGGGGTTGGCGGCCGAATGCTTTACTGGAATGGTGAAAAATGGGACTACCGTGAACCCAATACCATTCATGACTTGTTCGGTATGTGGGGGGAAGATATTGAACATATCCACACGGTGGGTGGAGAAGGAATTTATCGATTTTATAATGGCAAAGAATTCCAACGCCGTGAAGATTTGACCGATGAACAAATCTCCCTGTTCGGTGTCTGGGGTACTTCTAATGACAATGTTTTTATATGCGGCTCCCACGGTACCATTTTGCGCAGTGACGGAGAGGATTGGAAACCGATGGAATCGGGGACTGAAGAATATCTTTTGAGTATCTGGGGAACCTCCGAAGACAATATATATGTGGTCGGAGATAACGCCATTATGCTTCACTACGATGGAAAAAAATGGTCGACCATTGAGCCTATCAAGAATGAATACTTCACCAAGGTTAAGGGACTCGGACCGGATCAGGTATATGTAACGGGTGAGAATGGAACAGTGATTAAATTTGATGGCAAGGAATGGAGCGATATGTCCATATGATTGACCATTTAGAAAACAAAAATAGACTTGAGGAACCATTATGTCTGCTCTAACTTCCAGCCATCTTTTATCTATTTTTGGCTTCAACGAAAATGATATCTTTGTCGGCGGTGCCGAGGGAACACTCCTGCACTATGACGGCAATCAATGGTCGCCTATGGAAACCGGTGGACGTTGGACCTTCAAGGATATCTGGGGCAGTGCGCCGGATAATGTTTATGCAGTGGTGACCGATGGCGTAATCCTCCATTACGATGGAAAAACCTGGACGCCGGAAGATACGGAAAAACTTCCGCCCATGACGGGGATCTTTGGACTTGGCCCCGATGAAATCTATGCCTGTTCCAGATTGGGTAAAATCCTTCGCTACGATGGTAGTTCCTGGAAGTATACTCAGACGGGAACCGATACGGATATAACCCGATTATGGGGTAGTAAAGAAGGTGGCATGATTGCCGTGGGTTATGATGGCCTTGTTCTCAAGCAGGATGGAGAACGTTGGGTTCGTATGACATTTAATTCCAATGCAGAGTTTTATGGCATATGTGGGTTTGGTCCGGATCAGATATATATAGTTGGGTCCGATGGTGCCATTTTTAAATTCAATGGAGTCGAAATGACTGAAATGCCATCTCAGACCATGGAGTTTTTTCTTGATGTCTGGGGGCCTTCCTCAGAAATGGTGTTTGCTATTGGCGATGAAGGAATGATTCTTTATCTGGATGGCGATCAATGGACCCGGATAGAATCCAACACGAAAGAATATCTCACCGGCATCTGGGGCACTAGCGATGAAAATATTTATATCGTCGGCGATAACGGACTGATCCTGCGCTGGAACGGAGAAGATTGGAAAGCCGTAGAAGGCTGATAGTTCAGCGCTTACCCTCGAAACCATCCCCCTAAACTGCTTGACACCGGCTTTGACGTGATGTTAAGGTCTTGTTTCTAAGTGATTGATATTAAATATATTTCCCCCTAGTTTTGGGCTGATGAGAAAGAATTCATTAAGCCGTGAAGCCTATTGAACGCAAAATAAACACGTTGCTATTGCCGAACTCCGGGTGCTAGAGCACAGGTTTCCTGTGCTTTTTTATTTTAATGTGAACTTATAAAGTCGTTATGTTCAAACCTTCTTTAGAAGAATTTAAAGAGAAAGCCAAATCGGGAAACCTGATTCCTGTTTATAAGGAAATTCTGGCTGATCTCGATACGCCTGTATCCGCTTATATGAAAATCAGTGGAGGGGAATACTCTTTTCTGTTGGAGAGTATCGAAGGCGGGGAGAAGTGGGCGCGTTATTGCATTTTGGGCTGTGACCCCTCGGTCATTGTCAGCACTAAGGGCCGGACTTTGACCGTCATCGCAAACGGCAAGCGGGAAGAAAGTGAAATTCAGTCGGGCAGTCCACTTTCAGCGGTGAAGGAGATTTTGTCCCGCTACCAGCCGGTGCCTTCTGAGGGATTGCCCCGGTTTTCAGGCGGAGCGGTAGGGTTTGTCAGTTATGACATGGTTCGCTTTTTTGAGGAGCTTCCCGAACAAACGATAGATGATCTTGATGTGCCGGACTCACAGTTCGTCATCACCGATACTCTGCTGGTGTTCGATAATGTTTCGCAGACTATTAAAATTGTTTCGAACGCTTTTGTAGAGGGGGATAATTTATCTGCGGTGTATGAAAATACTATCCAGAAAATATCCGCACTGGAAGAAAAATTAAAAGCTCCTCTTCTCAGAAGTTCAGAGCCTGATGAAACCGCAGAGTCTGTGCTGAATTTTGAATCCAACATGAAAGAGGAAGATCACAAACAGGCGGTGATTCGGATCAAACAATATATTCTGGAAGGGGATGCCATTCAGGTGGTGTTTTCTCAGCGCTTGAAATTTTCCATTAGCCGGGATCCGTTTGATATTTACCGAGCTCTGCGAACCATCAACCCTTCTCCTTATATGTATTATCTTAAGTTCGGTGAGCTTCAGGTTGTGGGTTCTTCTCCGGAGGTTCTGGTTCGACTGGAGGATGAAAAAGTTGAAGTTCGACCCATAGCTGGAACCCGTAAGCGGGGAAAAAGCGAAGCGGAAGACAGGGAGTTGGAGCAAGACTTGTTAAAGGATGAAAAAGAACTGGCTGAGCACATCATGCTTGTGGATTTGGGAAGAAACGATATTGGGCGTGTGGCTGAAATCAGTACGGTGGAAGTGGACGAAAGCTTTACTATTGAGCGATATTCCCATGTCATGCATATTGTTTCCAATGTTCGCGGAAAACTTAAAAAAGGTCTGGACTGTTTTGATGTTCTGCAAGCGGCTTTCCCTGCTGGCACCCTATCCGGCGCTCCGAAAATAAGGGCCATGGAAATCATTGATGAGTTGGAGCCGACCCGGCGCGGACTTTATGGCGGGGCGGTGGGTTATATCAGTTTTAACGGTAACATGGATATGGCCATAGCCATTCGGACTTTACTGATTAAAGAAAACACAGCTTATCTTGGTGTGGGTGGAGGAATTGTTGCCGACTCGGTTCCAAAAACAGAATTTGAAGAGACCATGAACAAGGGGCGGGCTTTGCTGAAAGCGATTGAAGTAGCCGAAAAGGGGTTGGTGGTATGATTCTGATGATCGACAATTACGACTCGTTCACCTATAACCTGGTGCAATACATGGGTGAACTGGGTGCCGAAATTCGTGTGGATAGAAACGATCAGATAAGCGTGAAGGAAATTGAAAAGCTGAACCCAGAAAAGATCGTTGTTTCCCCTGGTCCTTGTACTCCAGCGAAAGCAGGGGTATCGGTGGAAGTGGTTAAACATTTTGCCGGGAAGATTCCGATTTTGGGCGTTTGCCTGGGACATCAGTCGGTGGGCGTTGCGTTTGGCGGAGAAATTATCAAAGCCGGTCGCCTGATGCATGGCAAGACTTCCATGATCCGGCACGATGGTAAAACGCTTTTTAAAGATCTTCCCGATCCGTTTGAGGCAACTCGCTACCACTCGCTGGTATTGAACCGGAAAAACCTGCCGGACTGTTTTGAAATTTCTGCAGAGAGTGATGATAATGAAATAATGGGAATTCGCCATAAGGAGCTTGCGGTAGAGGGCGTGCAATTTCACCCGGAATCTATTTTGACCGCATGTGGAAAGGAGTTGCTGGGGAATTTTATTAAAGGAAACCACGCATGACGTTTAAAGCTTCCCTTCATTCCCTTGTGGATGGAAATGATCTATCCGAAGATGAAATGCTTTCTGCCATGACTCAGATTATGGAAGGGGAGGTGGCAGACTCCCAATTGGCCGCTTTCTTAACCGCATTACATATAAAAGGTGAAACTGTTCCGGAAATTGTTGGGGCGGCCAAGGTGATGCGGGCAAAAGCGGAAAAACTCGATATCAAATCGACCCATCTGGTGGACACTTGCGGGACAGGTGGAGATGGTGCTGACACCTTTAATATATCTACTGCCAGTGCGTTGGTTTCGGCAGGTGCTGGGGTCATTGTTGCCAAGCATGGCAACCGGGCTGTATCCAGTCGTTCCGGGAGCGCCGATGTTTTGAAATGCCTTGGGGTGAACCTGGATGCCAACCTCATTGTTGTAAAGCGTTGCGTGGATGAGGCGGGTATTGGTTTTCTGTTTGCTCCTTTGATGCATAAAGCTATGAAGCATGCAGCAGGAGTTCGGAAAGAACTAGGTTTTCGCACTGTTTTTAATCTACTGGGCCCTTTGACCAATCCTGCTAATGCCCAGGCTCAGGTGCTGGGGGTTTTTGATGTGAAATGGGTTCAACCTCTGGCAGAAGTTCTTCGAGATTTGGGTTGCCTTCATGCTCTGGTTGTTCATGGCTCCGATGGTTTGGACGAAATTACTCTTACCGGCGAAAGTCAGGTTGCAGAATTGAAAAATGGGGAAGTCACAAGTTATAGTCTCGACCCTAAAAAATTTGGCTTTAATTATTGTGATTCCGATGACCTCAAGGGGGGAACCCCGGAGGAAAATGCCACCACGATCCAGAAAATACTGGATGGTGAAAAAGGGCCGAGAAGAGATATCGTTCTTATAAATTCTGCGGCGGCAATTTATGTCGCAGGAAAAGCCGACTCTCTCGAACGAGGAATTCAGTTGGCTACTAATTCCATTGAATCGGGTAAAGCGCGAGAAAAGTTGGAAGATTTGTGCCGCATCACCCACGCTTAAAATGACGAATATACTTGATAAAATTTTCGCCGATAAACAAAAGGAATTGGCAGAAACGAAGCGTAACCTGCCTTTGCCTGAGCTCAAGCTGCGCATTGGGGATCAGGCACCTATCCGGGATGTTTTCAAGGCCCTGAATGAGGGGAAGCATTCAAAAGTTATCGCAGAAATTAAACGGTGTACCCCTTTTAAGGGCGAACTTCGTGAAAATTTCAATGCCAGCGAAATCGCCGACGATTACGTTAAGCATGGAGCGGTCACCCTATCAATTCTGACTGAAAGCAATTATTTCGGAAGCAATATAGGAATACTCGAAGAAGTGAGGCCGATTGCCCCGATCCCATTGCTCCGTAAAGATTTTATCAGTGATGAATATCAGGTTTATGAGTCGAGGGCGTATGGAGCAGATCTGTTTCTGTTAATTGCCACCTGGCTGGACCAAAGCCAGCTGACTGATTTGCTTTTGTTGGGCAAGGAGTTGGGCCTGCCAGCATTAGTGGAAACCCATAATGAATGGGATATGGAAAAAGCCTTTGAGGCCAAGGCCAGCTTGATTGGTATCAACAACCGCGATCTGACGAATGGTAAAACAGATTTGAATATCGCCAGACGACTTATCCCGATGGCTTTACAGGAACCCGGCAATACCCTGGTTTGCGAAAGTGGAATTCGCGGCAGAGAAGAGATAGAAGAATTTGAAAAAATCGGGGCTCATGCATTTTTAATTGGTGAGAGTTTGATGACCTCGGAAAACATTCCTGAAAAATTAAAAATACTTATCGGCAACGGTCAGCAAGACTCTGAACGCAATGAGCAATAGCGCTCTCTGAAAAATGGAATTATATATTAGTTACTTTTAATAATGGCGACTCTGAACTCACAAGTTAAAGTTAAAATCTGTGGCATGACGCAGTTGAAAGATGCGGTGCTTGCGGTCGAGCAGGGGGCGGATGCGGTAGGTTTTATTTTTTACAAAAAAAGTCCGCGCTCGGTTAACATGAAAGAAGTTCGAGAAATAATTTCTAAACTGCCGCCGTTTGTTGACACGGTTGGTGTTTTTGTCAATGAAAGTGCTGACCAGGTGAACAAGGTTGCCGAATATTGCGGCCTGGACTTGGTGCAGTTGCATGGTGAAGAGTCCCCGTCATATTGCCGGAAAATTCAACGTCGCGTGATTAAGGCGTTTCGAGTTAAAGATCTCCAGTCTATCAAGCAGTTGGAGAAATATTCTGTTAGCGGTTTTCTTCTGGATACATTTACCGAGAACCTGCATGGCGGTACAGGAAAAGTTTTTGACTGGAACCTGGTTCATCCTGCTAAAAAAGTGGGACCGGTTATTTTGGCTGGAGGGCTCACTCCTCGCAATATTCGCCAGGCCATTAGTCAGGCTCGCCCGTATGGGGTTGATGTTTGTTCTGGAGTGGAAAAATCGCCGGGAATTAAAGACCCTGAAAAGGTTCGAGCGTTTTTGAATAATATCAAGTCTGGGAGTAAATCATGAAACCGCATAAACTGCCTGATCTTAAAGGGCATTTCGGAAAATTTGGGGGCAAGTATGTCATTGAAACCCTGATGCCCGCTCTGGAACAATTAGAGCGCGTTTATGAGGAGGCAAAAAATGATCCGCAATTTCAAAAGGATCTTAACTATTACCTGAAGCATTATGTCGGTCGTCCGACTGCTCTTTATTTTGCCGAGCGGCTTACGGAACATCTTGGTGGTGCGAAAATTTATTTGAAACGCGAAGACCTCACGCATACCGGGGCACATAAAATTAATAACACCATCGGTAGTGCCTTGTTGGCAATGAGGATGGGAAAGAAGAGGGTGATTGCCGAAACCGGGGCGGGGCAGCATGGTGTTGCAACGGCTACGGCGGCTTCTTTGTTCGGGCTGGAGTGCGATGTGTTCATGGGTGAGGAAGACATGCGCAGGCAGGCACTCAATGTTTTTCGCATGAAACTTTTAGGGGCAAACGTTATCCCTGTTACCGCTGGAACACGAACGCTTAAGGATGCAACCAGCGAAGCCATAAGAAACTGGATCACCACCGTTGAGAGCACACATTATATTATTGGTTCAGTTGTGGGCCCGCATCCTTATCCTATGATTGTCAGGGATTTTCAGAAAATTATCGGAGAGGAATCCACCGAACAGATTTTGGAGGTCGAAGGCAGACTGCCCAACACCTGTGTCGCCTGTGTAGGCGGAGGCAGTAACTCGATGGGACTGTTTTATCCGTTTTTGGAAAAGGAAGAAGTTAACCTGGTAGGTGTAGAAGCCGCTGGTCTGGGGCTGGATACGGACAAACACGGTGCGTCCCTCACTAAAGGGTCCACCGGAGTTCTGCACGGAATGATGAGTTATCTTCTGCATGATGAAGATGGCCAAGTGACGGAAGCACATTCGATATCGGCTGGATTGGATTATCCGGGAGTGGGTTGTGAGCATAGTTATCTCAGGGAATCGGGCAGGGCTAAGTATGTAACGATCACCGATGAAGAAGCGATGGGAGGTTTTAAACTTCTTTCTCATAAAGAAGGAATTATCCCAGCTCTTGAGTCTTCACATGCCATTGCGCATGTAATGAAAATAGCTCCCACTATGAAAAAGGATGAAATCATTTTAGTTTGTCTCTCAGGCAGGGGAGACAAAGATGTGAATCAGGTGGCGGATAGAATGGGAGTTTCGTTGTGAGTCGGATACAGGATAGGTTCAATAGTTTAAATGGCAATAAAGCCCTGGTTGCTTTTTTTACGGCAGGGGACCCTGATCTGTCTGCGTCTAAAGAAATTTTTTCTGTGATAGAAAAAAGTGGAGCCGATCTCATCGAAATTGGGGTTCCATTTTCAGATCCTCTTGCAGACGGTCCTATCATTCAAGCTTCTTCGCATCGTTCTTTACAAAATAAAACCACCTTGAAAAAAATTATCGAGTTGGTAAAGGATATAAGGAGCGAGTCTGAACTGCCGATTGTTCTGATGAGCAGTTTTAATCCCATTTTTGTTTATGGCCAGAAAGCATTTGTAGAAGATGCCGTCAAGGCGGGTGTGGATGGAGTGATTCTTCCCGACCTTCCTCCCGAAGAAGCAGAGGAGTTTCTCGGCTATGCGAACGAAAAAAAACTGGATATGATTTTTCTTCTCGCCCCTACCAGTACCCCGGAGCGGATCGAGCGCATTGGTGAGCTAAGTAAAGGTTTCATTTATTATGTTTCGTTGACGGGAACAACGGGAACTCAATCGGCTCTCTCTAAAAACCTTGAGGAGAAAGTCACAGAAATAAAAAGTAAAGTCCAGCTCCCTGTTCTGGTAGGTTTTGGAATCTCCGGACCGGAGCAGGCTCAGGAAGCCGCGCAATGTTCCGATGGTGTTATTATTGGAAGCGCTATCGTCAAGTTGATCGAATCCCATTCCGACCCGGTGGAACGCAATCGAAACATTGCGGACTTTGTATCCGGTATTAAAAAATCTCTGACTAATTGTTCTTAAACCGGAGGATGTGCCTCCATGCCTTCCCGCATTTCTGTTATCATTCCTGCTTTCAATGAAGAGAAGTCCATCGGACTGGTTCTTGATGCTCTACCGTTAAATCTTATTCATGAAGTCATTGTTGTGGATAATAATTCCACCGACAATACTGCCCGAACAGCTCTTGATAAGGGGGCGCGGGTGGTTGCCGAAAAAAGAAGAGGATATGGTTCTGCCTGCCTGAAGGGAATTTCTGCATTAGATAGCCCCCATATCGTGGTGTTTCTGGATGGAGATTTTAGTGATTATCCGGAAGAAATTGTTAAGTTGATTGCCCCTATTGAGGCCGGAGAAATGGATTTTGTTTTGGGGAGCCGGATGATACTTCCACAAAGCCGTTTGGCATTATTGCCGCAATCGCGTTATGGCAACCAACTGGCCGTATTTTTAATGCGTCTGTTTTTCCGACATCAGTATACCGACCTGGGACCGTTTCGAGCTATTCGTTATGATTCCTTGCAAGCCATTGCCATGCAGGATACTAATTTTGGATGGACCGTGGAGATGCAGATCAAAGCGGTTAAAAAGGGATTGCGAATCATGGAGATTCCCGTGAAATACCGGGAGAGGGTGGGTGTTTCTAAAATCACCGGAACCTTTTCCGGCACCATTAAAGCCGGCACTAAAATTATTTATACGATCTTCAAGTATTTGTTAGTTTGATTTTATTTTCGAACACTATTCCGTTATCGACCCATAGCGGACATTTTCTTATTCAAAGTGGAGCTGCCGGGGATCGAACCCGTGACCTCTTGAGTGCCTTTAACTGTTTTCCGCACCTCACACAAATTGCAGGAATCTGGTATATTTGGCCCTGGGCAAGCTGTGAATTTATTTCAAAGTTTAAACAGGAAAAGAACCAATATGGATAGGAAGTTTTTAACAGGATTAGTTGCCTTCATCCTGCCATTAATATTACCGACGATGGATGTTTCTGCCGGGAAATCCAAATACGTTGAAGAAGAGGTTGCAAATGGAGGGTCAGTTTCCGGAGTAGTTCAATACGAAGGCCCCCCCAAGGATGTCCGCATAGATCTGATGAAAGAAAAAAACGGAGAAACTTGCTCAAAACATCCAGAGGCTAAAGATGGAGTGAGATTTGATCATAAAATTCTCAGCTCAAACGGATTGTTGCAGAATGCAGTGGTATTTATAGAAAATATTGGACAAGGAAAAGCCTGGAGGAGGAACAGCGAAACGGAAGGCTTTACAATGTTTCATTTTAAAAACTGTGATATATCCCCCCCCCTTGCCGTCATCAGGAAAACAGGGAAAGGAGAAAAAACCGGCAACCTGACTGTGACTACCCATGATGGAGGCGTGTTGCATAACCCTATTGGATACCTGGTATCGGGTGCCCGTCGAAAAGTCCTGTTCAACAAACCATTATCCTCAGAGGTTTTGATCGCGGATGCGACAAAATCGTTAAAACGTTTTAAGCGGAAAGACAAACATTTCTTTTTGCAATGCGGCCAGCATAATTATATGGAGGCAGAGGCGAGAATTATCTGGAATCCCTATTTCTTCATTACCGATGCCAACGGATCATTCAAATTGGATCAGGTTCCGGCGGGTAAGTATAAGGTGACAGCCTGGCACCCCTATGCGGGGGAACATACCCAAGAAATTATCGTGGCTGAAGGAACCGAAACCCTAGCTGATTTTGCGGTCAAAGCGGAGAAACATCGATAAAAACCTGATCAATGGCAACCGAAAACAGACCTTTCCTGCGCACCTACTTTTATTTTTCTCACCGAACAGTTAGAATTCAATCGTAAGACCGCAAACGACCCAAAGCGGACAATAAGTGATACATGAATTAATTGCGTAGCCAACCCTTGGAAATTCATATGGGTACATTACCAGGAAAATTTTGGAAGCTAATTATCCCTAAAGATCCTTTAGCTTATAATAGATTAAGGATCAGTTGCAGAATCATATCTATAGGTTTTGCTATTATTAGTTTGCTAATTCCTTTTAGTGAAGGAAATATGGCAGCAACTGTCAATGGTGTTGAATACATAGCAGATCCAATGGAAGAGATTGTTGTTTCCTTCGAGTTTTTTGCGTTTGCATTATTTCTGGGTTATGTCGGTTTCAAGGTCATGAAACAACCTCGTGAGCCGAATAAAGGGTTTATCATGACCAGCTTCCCCCCTCTTTACCCATTATGGTGGGTGTACAATAGAATCTTTGGCCCTAAAAAAACAGGATTCCAAAGACAAAAAACCTGAATAGGAAATTTGATCATACCTTTGTAAACCCAATGCATCATTCTTTTAAAATGTTTTTAAAATATAATTGAATGTCCGCTTTTGGCCGAACGGAGACATGTCGTTATTGACACGAAGGGGGAATTCAATGATGTCTGCTTCTGGCTTGGGTAAGCAGGGGGGTTAGTAAGTCAAGAAGTCCAGAGCGCAATTTGACGCCATGGTTCTGGCACAGACAGTTTTCCCTCATGAGGCGTTTCTGCATCGCACAGGCGGATGGACTGCCATGCTCCTTGCCATTCCGTCGGTAATGGATAAGGTGTAACGACTTTGTCCTCTGCCTTGAATCCAAAGCGACTGTAATAAGCTGGGTCACCGAGAACAAATACATAGCCAACTTTAGAGTTTTCCAAGTGCTTAAAAGCCATCTGAACCAATGTGCTTCCGATCCCCTGCTTATGCAAAGGTGGTGTTACCGCGAGCGGGCCTAAAAGCGCGACCCTATTCTTCCCTCCCTCAACGTGGCAAAACGTGAAGCTGATATGCCCTACGATTTCCTTTTCACGTATCCCAACGAGTGATATCACGCCCTGCCCAAAATCCTGAAGTTCCCTAACAAGCGGTAACAGGTCCTCGTCGGGGAAGGAGTCCACATACAGTTGTTCGATCCCGGTGATATCATTGGGGCGACTTTCGCGAATTTCAATTTTGCTAATCATTTTAATATTATAGGTATTATTTCCGTTGGTTGAATGATAAATGCCTGCTATTGGACGATTCCTGTTAAGGATCAGGAGAGGGTGGGGGTTGCCAGAACTAATGGAACCTTTTCCAGCACATTTAAAGCCTGAACAAATCTGTTTACACTGTCTTCAAGTATTTGTTAACCTGACTTTATGTTAGAGCCCCGAATAAAACCTCTTCTCAGCGCAATTTCCCTTCTGGTTTTCATATTGACTACCCCCTTGTTAGTGTGGGCTGAGGATTTTTCCACTTTAATCACCAAGCGTATCAGTCATGACGGCAAGACTCTGGACCTCAGCGGATTGAAAATTGGTAAAAAGGGGGCCAAACAATTGGCTAAGATGGAGTCTCTTTCTGAAATCACCACTCTTTACCTGCAGGGAAATAATATTAGATCTGGGGGTATGAAGGCGCTTGCAAAGTCTCCGCATCTGGCTGGTTTGAAGCATTTGGATTTGTGGGGGAATTTGTTGGGCGACCTGGGCCTGAAAGCTATTTCGGATTCACCATATTTGAAGCAGCTGGAATCATTGAAGCTGTGGAAGAACGAAATCAGTGATGACAGTATCGAGTTGATGGTGGTTTCTAAAAATTTCATGAACCTGAAAACCCTGATGCTGAACGATAACTTGATCACCCCGGCGGGGGCCGAGTTTCTTGCTTCTGCCAATGAGTTGCCACAATTAGTGACGTTGAATTTGTTCCGTAACGAAATTGGAGATGGCGGGGCACAGGCCTTGGCTAATTCGCAAAGTTTTCCAAAGCTGGAGTCGTTGTATCTGGGGCAAAATAGTATTACCGATCAGGGAGCAATCGCCTTGATTGAGTCACAATACTTCCCCGAATTAAAAGTTTTGGATTTGGCGATGAACTTGTTGGGGGAAGCGACCACCTTGGCGGCTTTCAAGGCCAACCGTAAAGGAAAAGTGCAAATTATCTATCGCTGACCGGCCGTCGGCCAGCGTGAGTGGAGTTCCTAATATGAGAAACTACCTTATATATACTATATCACTTGTGGTTCTCGCTATTTCCTCCCCGGCTTTAGCCGCTGAATCTTTTCCCTATAAAGATGTGGGTGATGGAAAACTTGCGACTTCTGTCACTTTGACTTTGGTGGATGGGGTTGTGGTGGACCGGGATGGAAATATTTACCTTTCGCATCGTTCGAAAAACCGGATTAGAAAAGTTACTCCAGATGGCATCATCACCACTATTGCGGGTAACGGGATTGCTGGGTTTTCTGGCGATGGGGGTCCTGCACTCGATGCGGCTCTAAATTTCCCCGCGGGTTTGGCGTTGGATGGTGAAGGCAATTTGTACATTGCAGACCGAAATAATCACCGGATTCGTAAAGTTACCCCCGATGGCATCATCACCACCCTAGTGGGAACCGGCGAGCCAGATTTTGGCGGGGATGGAGGCTCGGCGTTGGCAGCCCAGTTGCACTTTCCGTCAGATATTGAAGTTGGGCCTAATGGCGACCTCTATATTTCTGACCGATCCAATCATCGAATCCGCAAAGTGGATCAGGAGGGAATAATCACTACCGTAGCAGGGGTAGGACTGGAAGGTTTTGGCGGTGATTTTGGTCTGGCCAAAAATGCTTTGCTGAAATTTCCTTTTGGAATTTCACTGGATCGGCAGGGAAATCTGTATATCGCTGATCGTGGCAACAATCGCGTTCGCAAAGTGGATACCCAGGGAGTCATCACTACCCTGGCTGGTGACAGCATGCATTCCTTCGGTGGAGATTATGGTCCTGCTTCTTATTCCAATCTGGCTTATCCCACGGATGTGGTGGTCGATGCTGAAGACAATATATATATTGCTGACCGGAACAATAATCGAATCCGCAAAATAGACCAACAAGGAGTCATCACAACTTTAATGGGAATAGGTAAGACCGAATTTAATGGAGACAATGAAATTGCTCCTGAAACCAGCTTACACCTTCCTTTGGTCCTGGCAATTCATCCCGATAACCAGTTGGTGGTGGTGGACCGCACTCATTTTCGCGTGCGTGGTGTTGGATTGAAAAATTATAGGGTGACCACGCTCGCCGGCAATGGTGAGTCTCTTTTTAAAGGGGATGGAGGACCGGGGCGGGGAGCTACGCTGAATACTCCTTCGGGAATTGTTATAGACAGTCACGATAATATCCTGTTTGCTGATTTGCAACACCATAGAATTCGCAAACTGGCTCCTGATGGAATCATTACTACATTTGCCGGAAACGGGCGTGAAGGCAATGAAGGTAATGGGGGGCCGGCCTTGTCTGCAGCCTTATTCATGCCTTCAACGATTGCCATCGATCATGAGGACAATCTTTATGTTGTTCATCGTCTTGGCAATGGCTGGGTCATTCGAAAAATAGATGCCGCAGGCACGATAACGCATTTTGCCGGTAACGGACAGCAGGGCAGTGATGGGGATGGGGGACCTGCAGTTGCGGCTTCGTTCTACACGATCAGTGATATCGCCACCGATAAGGCCGGGAATGTGTATATTTCAGATGCTACAAGTCGTTCGATCCGTAAAATAGAGAAGGATGGCACCATACACAAGGTTTTGGATGAGACCATGGTGCCAATGGGCGAAGAATTCCATCCCAATAGTGTTCGAGTGGATGATCTAGGGACGATTTACTTTTCTGATTCAGGAAGCAGCCGGATTGGTAAATTGGACAGGGATGGAAAGTTTCAAATTGTTGGTGGGACCGGTGAATTTAAAGACGATGGGGATAACGGTCTGGCGATAGATGCGGGCATCAGGTCTCCAGGAGGATTAGTCTTGAGTTCTGATGGAACCCTGTATCTGGCGGAAGAGCAAACTGCAAGAATTAGAAAGATTGATGCGAGCGGTATTATTTCTCTGGTTGCGGGTACTGGCGAACCGGGTTTTACGGGAGACAATGGGCTTGCTACTAAAGCTCAGTTGAAAAGACCTTTCAGAATGGTTTTTGATAAAAGCGGGAATTTAATCTTTACCGATCGAGACAACAACCGCATTCGCAAAATAGACGGGAAAGGAAGTATTTCTACTATTGCGGGTCACGGTAATTTTGGTTGGATGCAGGATGGCCTTGAAGTCAAAATTACCGTTCATAACTTCCCTTAAATCGTTATTTTAATAGTTATATTCCTGGGCTTATTTTGCTTTCCTCCGATCAACCTGAGCAAAATTTAAGGAAAGGGATGCTATAATCTTGTTTCACATGCGACTTATTGCTGATTAATGAATGCTACTCGCTTAATAAAAGGAAAGTCTTTAAATAGATATGAATGTTTCTGAAATAGCAAAAAATGCTAATACTTCCGCATTGGTTTTAGCCCATCTTTCTACAGATTTAAAAAATCAGGCTTTGAGGTTGATGGCGGATGCTCTGGAAGCGAATTGCGATTCCATTTTAGCGGCAAATAAAAAAGATCTGGAGTTTGCTAAAAATGAGGGAATTCCCAAGGCATTGGTGGACCGTCTGGTCTTGAATGAGGAAAAAGTTCGGGGAATGTCTAAAGGTATTCGCAGTGTAGCGGAGTTGCAAGATCCAGTAGGGGTGGTGAAAAGTGTGATGGAGATGGATCAGGACCTGGTGGTTGAGCAAGTCACTTGCCCTATTGGCGTGATTGGGGCAATTTTTGAAGCTCGGCCCGATGCGGTTCCTCAAATCTCCTCGCTATGTTTTAAATCGGGCAATGCTGTCATCTTGAAGGGGGGAACCGAAGCACAGAATTCCAATAAGGTGATTGTTGGTCTTTTAGTGGAAGCCATGAACAAAGTGCCCGGCGTTCCCCAAGCGGCGGTTCAAATGATTGAGACGCGTTTAGAAGTGGCGGACATGCTTAAGGAAGATAAATATATTCATTTAATTGTTCCCCGGGGGAGTAATTCTTTCGTGAGGTACATTCAGGAAAATACTAGAATCCCTGTCCTGGGGCATTCAGAAGGAATTTGTCACGGCTATATAGATAAATTCGCGGATATAGATAAGGCCATCAGAATATGTTTGGACTCTAAGTTGCAATATCCGGCGGCCTGCAATGCAATAGAGACCCTTCTGGTACATAAGGACATCGCTGATAAGGTTTTGCCAGGCTTGGTGGAAAAATTTAGAGAAAAAAAGGTGGAACTTGTGGGTTGCATAAAAACATGTCATTTGGTTGCTGAGGTGGCCGAGGCCTGCGAGGCTGACTGGGATTTAGAATATAGTGACCTTAAATTGTCCATTAAAACTGTAGATAGTCTTTCTGACGCGGTGAAGTTTATCAATAAGCATGGTTCTGGGCATACGGATGTGATCATTACCGAAAACAGTGACCGGGCAGAGCAGTTTCTTAATGAGGTGGGTTCGGCCAGTGTTATGTGGAATGCGTCGACACGTTTTGCCGATGGATTCAGGTATGGATTGGGCGCTGAAATAGGAATAAGCACTAACAGAACGCATGCCAGAGGACCGGTAGGGCTGGAAGGATTGGTTATCTATAAATACAAACTCCATGGCAACGGCCAAATCGTTGCTGACTACTCCGGTGACAATGCCCGCGAATTCACTCACACTCTTAAGCCGATTGCCGAATAGCACTAGCCGTGTCTGCTAGCGAAAAGTTATCTCGACATGAGGAGCCCTTGCCCATTGGCCCCACGCCAGGTGGTTGGTGGCTCTTTTCCTTATTATTGTCAGCAACCCTCGTAACGACATTTCTGTCAGGCGGTTTTCTCTTTTCAATTAGCTTGGTTTTTATATTAGGTGCGCATGAATTCGGGCATTACTGGGCCAGTAGAAGAAATGGGGTTCGTTCAACGCTTCCTTATTTTATTCCTGCGCCACCTGTCTTCATTGCTGGAACCTTTGGTGCTTTTATTCAGATCAAACAGGTTATTCCTAACCGCAGGGTTTTGATGGAAATTGGTTCCGCCGGTCCCATAGCGGGTTTTATTGTGGCCTTACCCACTTTGATATACGGTTTGTCTCTTTCAACTGTGTCACCAGCATTGGGTATTGAAGGAGTTAATTTTGGCAGTTCATTGGTGTTGAACCTTTGTTCGGAATGGGTCTTGGGAGTGAATCCTCAGTCCCCCGATTTGAATATCAATCTCCATCCAATAGCGTTTGCAGGTTGGATAGGAATGTTTGTGACGGCATTAAACCTGATACCCATAGGTCAATTGGATGGTGGGCATATCATTTTTGCTCTTTTCCCGAATAAACATGGGTTGCTGGGACGTATTTTTTATATAGGATTATTTCCGCTGGGTTATTTTTGGTCGGGTTGGTTTTTCTGGGCCGTGATGATAGCGCTGGTAGGTTTTAAAACAGCCCCGTTAACCGATGAAATTGAAGATTTGAGTCATCGGGAAAAGGTTCTGGGGCTGGTATCCATAGCCATTTTCGTTGTAACGTTTATACCGGTTCCATTCTCATTTATATGACAGGTAACCTATTGAAATATTGTTAAATATGAATATTCTTAGGCACATAATTTGTGTTTTAGGGGCTGCAAAAATTGGAGATGCAATAAAATTTAAAGTGTTGAAAACTATGGTTTTAAATTGCTTAGTTTTGGGGCTAAAATGGCGGGTGGTATGTAAGCATATGTAATTAAAGCATAATTTTGTCAAAAATTTGTTAAAATCGGGCTGAAGAGTCCATATTAAAATTGACAGGGGTAGGGGCGTGTGGTACCTTTTGATCATTCTGGGGTACTGAGCTTCTGTCCTGAACCAGGACATTTTCCAATAAAGAGAACATTCTTGGTTGCCATCAAGGTTTCTTTTTAGAAGTTTAGTACCCCTTTTTTCTTTCCTGCGGTCTCTTTCCCTTAATATTTAAATGATATTAATTAACCAGACTAATTTTTATGTATAAAAAATCAAAAAGGAATTTAATTAAGCCTTTGCTCAAATATATAGCAGTTATTTTTGTGGTTTATGCAGGTTTATTATCTAGTTCTATGGCTGGTGGGTTAGAGCCATTGCCTGATTTGCAAAGAGCGGTGGATGAAGTAAGTTCTCTTTATGCGGGAAATGATGTTCTGTTTTTAGCTGATAAAGAATATCAAGTCCAGAAATATTATTATCAGGTTCAAAGCAAAACGCAGAAACTTGAAATATTAAAAGAAGTGCAGGGGCATTTTGAAAAGGCGGTTACAAAAGCGGAAGAAAAATTCGATTTAGGTGAAGAGGATGTTAGTCAATCAGCCATTACAAAGCTTAAACTAGGCCTCGCTGGCACCTTGAATAGCATCATTGAGTTGGAAAGTGAAATAAAGACTGCGATATTATCCTTGGCTTTAATTTTTAAGGATAGTTCTTTTCCAGATAGAGAAATGCTTGATTCCAAGATAGAACCTGTCCAGTTCAAATTTGCAAATTATGATACATGGTTTAAGGAATCTGGGCTGACCCCTGTTATGGTTTCAAAGGGAATAAATAGTAAAGAGCTTGCACTCAGGACGGGTTATTTAAAAGCTGTTGAAACCCGAGAGAAACTTAATATTTCCAGATCGAATCGTAAAATTACTCGGGCTTTGCTGGTGAGTGAAGTGGCAAACTATGATTTTGGGATTGGAGATGCAGGAGACTTGTTTGAAGCACTTATTATATACACCCGGGTGTTGAGCGGCTATTATGATTCGGTTTATCACTTTAACTTGGCTGTTGCAGATTTAAATCGGGTAAAAGCCTCATGGATAGAGAGACCCTGAAATATTGGTTGGCTTTAAATATGGTTGTTGGAGTGGGTCGAACTCTATTCCACCGTCTTGTGCAGGGTTTTGGTTCACCTCGTGAGGTGTTTTCCGCAGCAAGAGAAGATTTGCAGAGAATCCAGGGTGTTGGCCGCAAGGTTGTGGATGAAATCAAGCGTTTTGATGTTGACTTAGCCGCAGAACGTGAATTAAGGTTGGCAGATAATGAAGGTTTGCGGGTTTTAACTCTCGAAAGCCCGGAATATTCTCCTTTACTGAAGTCTATTTACGACCCTCCACCCATTCTTTATATAAAAGGAAAAGCTTTAAACACCATTGCTTTGCCTTTGGCGGTTGTGGGAACGCGCACTCCCTCTGAATATGGAAAACTAGTTGCGGAAAGACTTTGTTTGAAACTGGCCTCTGCTGGTTTTAGTATAATCAGTGGCTTGGCTAGGGGAATAGATACTTTGGCGCACAAGGCAGCTTTAACTGCCGGTGCAGATACTATTGCTGTCTTTGGTTGTGGATTGGGGCATACTTATCCACCGGAGAACCTTAATTTAAGGAAACAAATAGTCGAGCAAGGGGCTATTTTATCTGAGTTTCCTGTTTTAATGCGACCGGACCGTAATAATTTCCCAGCACGAAACAGAATTTTGAGTGGATTGGCATTAGGAACGGTGGTTGTAGAGGCGGCTGAAAAGAGTGGGGCCTTGATTACTGCTGATTTTGCTTTGGAACAGGGCAGGGAGGTTTTTGCGATTCCTGGAAATATTACCTCTCCTAAAAGCAAAGGGACTAATAACCTGATCAAGTCTGGTGCTAAGTTGGTCGATAGTCCAGAATCTATCCTTGAAGAGCTATTGCCTGCGTTGGGTGAAAGTTTGAAGGCTCAGGCCGAAATTGAGAAACCCAAAATCCTGCTTGATAATGACGAGGAAAAAAAGATTTTCTCATTATTATCACTGGAAGGCAGGCATATAGATAATTTGATTGAAAACAGTAATTTGTCTCCTGCGCAAGTTTCGGCTACACTGTTGCAACTGGAATTGCGAGGTGTGGTTCGTCAATTGAGTGGGAAAATGTATATTTCTAATTGTAGTGATGAATAAAATTAGTGAGGAAATATGGCTAAATCGTTATTAATCGTTGAGTCCCCTACCAAAGTCAACACGCTTAAAAAGATAGTTGGCAAGGATTTTATAATAAAGGCTTCTGTAGGTCATCTCAAAGATTTGCCCAAGAAAAAACTTGGAGTTGATGTTGATAATGACTTTGCCCCCGAGTACATCACCATCCGGGGAAAAGGAAAAATTCTCCAGGAACTGAAAACTGCTGCCAAGAAGTGTGACACGATTTATCTCGCCCCGGACCCGGACCGTGAAGGGGAAGCTATTGCCCACCATATTGGCAATGAGGTGGCAAGGTTCACCAAGGGCAAAATCTATCGGGTGACGTTTAACGAAATCACTAAAAAGGCGGTTTTGGATGCTATTAAAAACCCTACCGAGCTCAACAATAACCGTGTGAATGCGCAACAGGCTCGTAGGATTCTAGATAGGTTGGTGGGATATAAAATCAGCCCTATCTTATGGAAAAAAGTCCATCGTGGGCTGAGTGCGGGTCGAGTTCAATCTGTTGCTTTACGGATTGTTTGTGAAAGGGAACGTGAGATTCTAGCTTTCAAACCTCGGGAGTATTGGTCTATCACTTTGGAATTGGAAGGCAGCAAGAAGCCTCTATTCCAGGCCAAACTATTTAAGGTTGCTGGGAAGAAAGTTGAGGTTGCCAATAAAGCCGAGGCAGATGAAATCCTCAAAGGCATGGAAGGCGCTAAACCTGTTCTCGAAAATATTGTTAAAAAAGAGAGGAAAAGAAATCCCAGCGCGCCTTTTATCACGAGTACACTGCAGCAGGAAGCATCTCGAAAACTAAATTTTTCTCCCAAAAAGACCATGATGTTAGCGCAGCGGTTGTATGAAGGAATTACGCTGGGGAAAAAGGGAACAGTGGGTCTCATCACTTATATGCGTACTGATTCTGTAAAGTTGTCTGATCAGGCTCTTGAAGAAGTTCGGGCGTTTATTCCTGAAAGATATGGGAAAGAGTTTCTGCCCACCGCACCTAATACGTATAAAAGTAAAAAGTCAGCTCAAGAAGCCCATGAGGCAATCCGGCCCACGGATGTAAAAATAGAGCCGAGTACCATCAAAGATAATCTTGAAAAAGATTCCTACAGGCTTTATCAATTAATTTGGTCGCGTTTCGTTTCTTGCCAGATGGTTCCAGCCGTTTTGGATACCACCCAATTTGATATTCAGTCGGGAAATTATTTGTTTCGTAGTAACGGTTCTATATTGAAATTTGCGGGCTTTATGAAAGTTTATGTTGAAAGCCAGGATGACGACCAGAGCGATGAATCGAAACCGGAAGGCAAAGGGGATGATCGCCTGCTTCCTGCATTGGAAAAAGGTGAAGTATTAAAAGTTCACGAAATACTTCCCGAGCAACACTTTACCCAGCCTCCCGCCCGTTTTTCTGAGGCGATGCTGGTTAAGGAGTTGGAAGATAAAGGAGTCGGACGTCCTAGTACTTATGCTGCGACCATCAGTGTGATTAAGGACAGGGACTATATTCAAAATGTAGAGCGGCGCCTGCAACCTGTTGAACTTGGATTTATGATCAATGATCTTTTGGTTGAAAACTTCCCAGATATCATGACCACAGAGTTTACTGCAAAAATGGAAGAGCAATTGGATGATATTGAAGGAGGAAAGCTGGGGTGGGTTGAGGCGCTAAACTCTTTTTATATCCCCTTTAAAGCAGATTTGGAAAAAGCCGAAGAAAAAATGAAGGACTTTAAAGCCCAGGTAGAAGAAACCGATGAGGTCTGTGATAAATGTGACCAGCCTATGATTATTAAATGGGGTCGCTTTGGAAAATTTATGGCATGTTCGGGTTATCCAGAGTGTAAAAATACGCGAGACCTTGGTGACAAAGGTGATTCTGAGGATGGGGCCAAGACTGATGAGGTGGAAGGCAATTGTGACAAGTGTGAGGCGCCATTAATTATGAAAAGAGGGCGTTTTGGAAAATTCATTGCTTGTTCCAAATATCCCGAATGCAAATTTACCAAACCGATTGGGCTTGGCATAGCTTGTCCTGAGGAAACTTGTGAAGGCGAGATTGCTTCCCGCCGTTCAAAAAAGGGCAGAACATTTTATGGTTGCACGAAATATCCAGATTGTAAATTCACATCCTGGGATAAGCCCGTGGGTGAAGCTTGCCCAGAGTGTAAGAATCCATTTTTGATAGAAAAATGGAAAAAGAATGAAGACCCTTCCGTGCTTTGTCCAAATTGCGGCTTCAAAAAAACAAATGCTGCGGCTTGATCGATTGTGAAGGATTATTTAACAGTAATCGGGGCAGGGCTTGCAGGCTCTGAAGCGGCTTGGCAGGCTGCTGAGCGGGGTGTGAAGGTTGTATTGTATGAAATGCGACCGGTAACTCGAACTCCTGTTCATAAAACCGAAAATTGTGCCGAACTCGTTTGCAGTAACTCCTTAGGCAACAACCTGCCTCATTCCGCACCATTTATTCTTAAAGAAGAATTACGTCACTTTAAATCCATTGTTATTGCATCTGGTGATAATAACTCCGTTCCTGCCGGTTCAGCATTGGCGGTCGACCGAGACTTATTTTCGAAGGAAATTACTGAAAAGTTATCCAGTCATCCCAATATTACCTTCAAGCGTGAAGAGGTCAAAGAAATACCTCAAGAAGGCCCTGTCATTATTGCCACCGGCCCTCTAACATCCCCGCATCTATCTGAACAAATTTCAAAACTGGTGGGTCAGGAATATCTTTATTTTTATGATGCGCTATCTCCAATAGTTAATGCTGATTCGATAGATTACGACAAAGCATTTTTTGCTTCGCGTTATGACAAGGGTGATGCGGATTACTTGAATTGCCCCATGAGCGAGGCACAGTATTATGAATTTGTCAGGGAATTAAAGGCTTCAGAAAAAGTTCCTTTTGCCACTTTTGAAAAAGCGGTTTACTTTGAAGGCTGTATGCCTATTGAAGTACTGGCTGAGCGGGGAGACCGCACTCTGGCATTTGGCCCATTGAAACCAGTTGGTTTAACCAACCCCAAAACCGGAAAGATTGCTCATGCGGTGGTGCAATTACGTCGAGAAAACCGGGACAGTTCTGCCTATAACTTGGTGGGGTTTCAGACCAAGCTCACTTACCCTGAACAAAAAAGGATTTTTTCCATGATTCCAGGTTTGGAGAATGCTGAGTTTTTCCGATTTGGAGCGATCCATCGCAATACTTATATCAATTCACCCAGTCTCCTGAATAATCAACTTGAGTTGAAGAGTCATCCCGGGATTTATTTTGCGGGTCAAGTTACCGGAGTTGAAGGTTATGTAGAGTCATCTGCGATGGGCCTTTTAGCTGGCTTGAGCGCAGTGGCAAAAATTTCAGGGAGTTCCTATGGCCCACCTCCAGCAGATACCGCTTTGGGCGCTTTGATAAATTATTTAACGAAATCGGGTAGTAAAGGATTCCAACCGATGAATATTAATTTCGGTTTATTCTGGGTTCAAGACATGCGGATACGCGATAAAAAACTGAGGAATCAGAAGATCGCAATGAATGCTTTAGATAAAATAAAAGAATGGGATGAAGGTCATCCTATTGCCGTCCACTAAGAGCCGGACTGGGTTTTCCCACCTTCGTATATTCAAGAGTAAAATTTAAAGTTAGACAATACAAACGGCCATGACTTGTTTCAAGTCACAATCCCCTTTGAATACTTTGTAGATTCCATCCTGTTTGAGGGTCGTCATGCCATCACTGATAGCCTGCTTGCGCAAATCTTCGACTAGTGACTGTTTCATGATCATTCTTTTAATATCATCGGTTCCTTCAAGGCACTCATGCAATCCGGTACGTCCTGCATAGCCCGTATCATTGCAGTTATTGCATCCCACCGGTTTTTTTAGCATTAAGTCATCAGAATATTGAATATTTAAATTTTCAAAGCCATCGCCATATTCTTTAGCTAATGCATCAAACTCTTCCTGATTTGGATGATAGTCTTCCTTACATTTTTTGCAGAGGGTACGAACCAGTCTTTGCGCGACAATGAGGAGCAAGGCATCGGCAAAGTTGAGCGGATTCATTCCCATGTCCAAAAGCCGGGTAATGGTTTCTGGAGCGGAGTTTGTGTGCAGGGTGCTGAAGACAAGATGTCCGGTGAGAGAAGCTTCCAGACCAATGGAACAGGTTTCGGCATCGCGCATTTCACCCACCATGATGACATCCGGGTCACCGCGTAGAAAGGATTTCATGGCCCGGGCGAAATCGAGCCCGATTTTGTTGAGCATTTGAACCTGGCGGAGGCCTTTCTGGGTAATTTCCACGGGATCTTCAGCCGTCCAGATCTTTCTTTCGGGTTTGTTGATATAGCCTAAAATGGAATGAAGGGTAGTCGTTTTTCCTGATCCGGTAGGTCCTACCACAAGAATCAATCCGTACGGTTTGGCTGCGGAGGCCTGAGTCAGCTCTAAATTGTGAGCATTAAAATTCATGTTTTCCAGCGGGATAGGTTTGCTTGCGGCTAAAATACGGAGAACAGCATCTTCATTTCCCCCAACCGTTGGGCACGTGGCTACTCGGTATTCAATTTCCTTTTTCCCGTATTTCATTTTTATTTTACCGTCCTGAGGCATGCGTCTTTCTGCTATATCCAGCTTGGACATGATTTTGATTCTGGAGATGAGTGCTTGCTTATAGATAGAAGGAATTTCTTCATAAATGGTACAGGTACCATCCTTCCGGTATCGGACCATTACACTCTCCTTGCCGATACCTGGCTCAATATGAATATCTGAAACGCCCTGGTCGTAGGCATCAATCAGAACTTTATTGACAAGCCGGACAATGGTGCTATCTGTTTCGCTGATGGCATTTGCTCCGTCATCCTCATCCTGTACAACATCTGTATCGTCCTGTTCATCTTTGAGAGCACTTAAAAGAGTAGACATTCCTTCAGTCTGAACTTCTTCTGTTCCTACTGAGAAATCTTCTCCTAAGGTGGAGTTTAAAAAATCTATGATGTCGATTTTTAATCCGATCTTGTATTCAATTTCTTTTTTGGGAAAGATTTGACGAATGTTTTGGTTTCGGTCTGGATTTAGAGGGTCGTTGATAAGAAGAGTAATTTTTTCACCCTCCTTTTGAATAGGGATCCAGTAGTTTTTGGTTAAAAAATTTCTATTCAAACCTGTCATCATTTCTGCTGGTAAAATTACCGTATCGCTGTAGCCAAAATAGGGAAGGGCGTAAAAATTTTCCAGAGATTTTCCAAGATCACTCCTTTGTAATTTAAAATCAATCATCAGTACTGTTTCTACGTCCATCTGACTTTTTCTTGCTTTGGCTGTGGCTTGGGTTAATTCCTCTTCGGTAATGATTCCATTTTGAATTAAAAAACTAAATTTGGTCGGCTTGGATGGGATATATTTTGTGTGATTATGAAAAGCTAAAGATAGAGTTTCAGAAATAATGGCGGCACTTTTTTCATCTTGAGCTGTGAATTTTGCCCCATTCAATTTGTTTACGAGTTGTAGGACTCCCATTAGTTTTCCTGCATGGAGCATAGGATAACTAAGAACAGATTTAGTAACACTGCCTGATTTTTTATCCCACGAACTGTCGAATTTAAGGTCAAGGTGGTAGTTCTGGAGTTCTTCCTCATCATAAACGTTGGAAATATTCACACTTTCTTCATGGCTGGCAACCCAACCCGCAATACTCACCGGAGAGATGGGAACTCTGATTTCATTTGTCTCCTTGCCAGATTTAACTTTGGAAAAAATTTCATTTTTTGGTCCATCAACGGCATAAATGGTGATGGCTTGAGCCTCAAACAGCATTAATATAGATTCCTTAAGTTCAATTAGGATTTCATCAATATTTTTTGCAGAATGGATAGCCTGAGAAATGCGGTGGAGATTTTCTTCCGGTGAAAGATCCTCAAAGACAGGAAGTGGCTCCAGACCATAACTTTCCTCTAACTGCGCAAAAATTTTGCCGAGTATTGGAGAAATCTCCCGGGCAAGTTTAAAATCAGCATCGCTGAAAGCTTCCCCATCTCTTCTTTTATTAATAACTTCCATTACTCCAATTAATTTTTTATTGTGAGGAATGGGGAGGATCATGATGGCTTGAGTATTGATATCCAGCGGAATATCAAGAGTGGAGCCCTTTGAGAGTTGAGGATGTAAGTTGGCTAGATCTTCTTCTGAATATGCATTCGGTAAGTTTATGGGTTTGCCGACCCCTGCTACATAACCCGCAAGGCTACTTGCCGAAACATCTACTCTGACTTCTGAACTCAGATTCTCTATCCGGTTGCGTGAAAATAGTTGTCGGTTGTCCCTATCCAGTGCAAAAAGGGTAATGGCTTTACAACGCCAGACATTCTTTAGTTCATCGATTATCTCCGGTATCACTGCGGCCATATTATCGGTTGACTGCGCTTGGGCCAATATTGTCATGAGATTGGCGCCATTTTCTGTAACGGAATTGGTAGAGGTATTTTTAGGACTGTTCATTATTTGTTTGATGAAAAAGTTGAATGTTATTATTTTTTGCGCAGGCTACACTATGCATACAGCAAGAACTTGTTTTAAGTCACAGTCACCCTTAAATATTTTGTAGATCCCATCTTGTTTCAAAGTTCTCATTCCATCCTTAATGGCTTGGTTGCGTAAGTCTTCCACCATAGCTTTTTGCATGATTATACGCTTAATTTCATCCGTTCCATTCAAACATTCATGCAATCCTGTTCGGCCTGCATAACCGGTTTCATTACACTTGGCACAACCAACGGGCTTTTTCAGAGTCAATTCCTCGGTATACTTAATTTCCAATTGGGGAAAATCATTTTTTCCATACTGTTGGACCAAGATGTCAAATTCTTCCTGAGTGGGATGATAGTCTTCCTTGCAATTATTGCAAAGGGTACGAACCAGTCTTTGCGCGACAATGAGGAGCAAGGCATCGGCAAAGTTGAGCGGATTCATTCCCATGTCCAA
>ENA-OREN01000732-OREN01000732.1-marine-metagenome-genome-assembly--contig:-NODE-732-length-44228-cov-5.187991_pt1 | contig 44228 bp, 41 predicted proteins | sample MGYA00248624_ERZ508555 | MGnify/ENA primary metagenome ERZ508555 (study PRJEB26222, sample SAMN06267773) | marine metagenome | isolation source: Saanich Inlet, British Columbia, Canada | place... | reverse complement strand
CAACCGCGTTCGCGGCGTATATCAGCGAGACATTGTGAAAGGAACTCCCTTGGAACCCGAATTGTTACGGCCCTTGCCGAAACCCATGACACCCGAAGCCAAGCCCTATTGGGACGGTCTGAACGAGGGCAAGTTGATGCTGCCTAAGTGCGAGGACTGCGGCAAGGCGTTCTTTTATCCCCGCATTGCCTGCCCCCATTGCCATTCCCGTAACGTCGGTTGGATGCAGGCCAGCGGCAAGGGCAAGCTGTATTCCTTCCAGATCGCCTATCGGGCCTTGAACCCGGCCTTCAAGATCGCTCCCCCGTATATTCTGGCCATGGTGGAGTTGGAGGAAGGGCCCCGTCTGCTTTCGAACATGATCAATATCGAGGCCGACCCGGATGTCCTGAAATGCGACATGCCGGTGGAAGTGGTGTTCGAAAAACAAAATGACGAGGTCACTATACCGCTGTTTCAACCGGCCGGCTAAAGCCCCGGAATACAGCCCGCACCTCGAAAACAAACCTCGATCTTATGGAAGCGTGACATGAAAGAATTATCCAACTCCGTCGCTATTGTCGGCGTCGACGAATCCGATGAAATCGGCAAATTGCCGGACGTCAGTCTGACCAGTCTGCATCTGCAGGCGGTCCACAATGCGGTCGCCGATGCCGGCCTGAAAATTTCCGATGTCGATGGCATCTTCACAGCAGGCCAGCATTCGCCGGCCATGTTGGGCGAGGCCTTGGGCATCACCCCGCGCTATGTTGACGGTACTTCCGTTGGCGGCTGTTCATTTATCATGATGGTGGGCCACGCGGTGGCGGCGCTGCATCACGGCCTGTGCGACGTGGCGGTAATCTCCCATGGTGAAAGCGGACGCTCCGGCACCGGTGTGACCCGCGCCCGGGATACCTCGCTCAGCGGTCAGTACGAAATGCCTTATGGCTTCGGCGGCGCGCCCACATATTTCGGCATGATCACCACGCGGCATATGCATGAATACGGCACGACCCTGGAAGATTGGGCCCGCGTCGCCGTATCGACCCGCGCCTGGGCCGGTCTGAACCCCAAGGCCATGTTCCAGGACCCCATCACGGTCGAGGACGTGTTGAATTCGCCAAAACTGTTCTATCCGTTCAACTTGCTCAATATCTGTCTTGTAACGGACGCCGGCGGCGCCGTGGTGTTGACCTCTCTGGAACGGGCCCGGGATCTGAAAAAGGCGCCTGTACGGGTGCTGGGCGCGGGCGAGGCGCATACCCACCGCATGATCAGCCAGATGCCGGACCTGACGCAGACCGCGGCGGCGATTTCAGGCAAACTTGCGTTCGAACGCTCCGGGCTGACGCACGCGGACATAGACGTCGCGGAGATCTATGACTCCTTCACCATTACGGTGTTGCTGACCCTGGAAAGCCTGGGCTTTTGCGCCAAGGGAGAAGGCGGCGCCTTCGTCGCCAACCAGCGCACCGCGCCCGGCGGCGATTTCCCCATGAACACCCAGGGCGGCGCATTGTCGTATACCCATCCGGGCATGTTCGGCATCTTCACGGTCATCGAAGGCGTGCGCCAGGTGCGCGGCGAATGCGGGCCAAGGCAGGTTCCGGACGCGCGCGTGGCGCTATGCAACGGCACCGGGGGCGTCTTATCGTCCACCGGTACCATAATTTTAGGGCGGGATTAATCATGACACGACCATCAGCACTGCCCCCTCTTCCGCGACCTTATCAGGACACAGCCGCCTATTGGGAGGCCGCCCGCGAGCATCGCTTTATCATCCAGAAATGCAGGGACTGTGGGGAATATCAATTCTATCCACGCGGCGTCTGCAGCCATTGCCTGGGCAGCGCATTGGACTGGGAGGAAGCCTCTGGCCGGGCGGAGGTTTATTCCTTTTCCGTCAATTACCGGGCGCCGCATCCGGGCTTCGCCGAGGCGACGCCCTTTGTGCTGGCCCTGGTCACGTTGGCGGAAGGTCCACGCATGATGACCAACATCGTCGATTGTGATCCGGAATCGGTGCGCATCGGCATGGCGGTGACGGTAACCTTCGACGACGTCACGGAAGAAGTAACTTTGCCGAAATTCCGGCCAGCCTAAAGCATGGCCTACATGCCCAGAACCAGCTTTGCCATGATATTGCGTTGAATTTCATTGGAACCCCCCGCGATGGAACGGGCCCGGAAATCCAGATAGTGACCGACCACGGTTAATTCATCCGCCCGGCCAAGGAGTTCGATGTTGCTGTCCCATTCCCGCGCCGCCGGCTGATGTGGTGCGGCGTAGTTGCCGATGATCTCTACCGCGCATTCGCTGATTTCCTGCACAAGGGTACCGGCACGGGTTTTCAACATCGAGGATGCCGGGCCGATGCGCCCCGTCGCGCTCATTTCCGCGATGACCCGCTGTTCGGTGATTTCCACGGCTTGAACGGCCGATGCCAGGCCGGCCAGACGCTGCGCGAAGGTGCCATTGATCATGCCCCGAGCCGCGGCCAATTGTCTTAGGTGCACCATGGCGCCTTGCAGGCGGGCGCCCCAGGCGCGGCCGCCGCGTTCGAACTCCAGCAGATACTTCGCCACGGTCCAGCCTTCGTTTTCGGCACCGACACAATTTTTTTGCGGCACTCTTACATTATCCAGGAAGACCTGATTGACCTCGTGATTGCCGGCCATGGTAATGATCGGCTCCACCGTGATGCCCGGTGTGTCCATATCGATCAGAACAAAGGAAATGCCGGCTTGTGGTTTACCGTCGCTCGAAGTGCGGACCAGACAGAACATGCGGCTGGCATATTGCGCATGGGTGGTCCAGATTTTGGTACCGTTGATGATGTAATCGTCGCCGTCCTTGTCGGCCCGGCATTGCAACGAGGCCAGGTCCGAGCCCGAGCCCGGCTCCGAATATCCCTGACACCAGCTATCCTCGGCCGCCAAGATGCGCGGCAGATAGTAGGCTTTTTGCGCCTCGTTGCCATGGCCCATGATCGCCGGGGCGACCATTTCCAGACCCATGGGCGCCAGCATCGGCGCATCCGCCAAATGGCATTCGGTGGCGAAAATATGGCGCTGCATGGGCGTCCAGCCCGTGCCGCCATATTCCACGGGCCAACTGGGCGCGGCCCAGCCCCTGGCATACAGAATCTTTTGCCAAGCCTGGCTGGCCTCGTGCGGGCTACAGATACCCATGGTGCGCTGTCCGGCCTGGCGCAGTTCCAACGTGAGGTTATCGCTGAGAAAATCCTGAACCTCTTCGCGAAAGGCCTGATCCTCCGTGCCTGTCTCGAGATGCATTTTGCCAACTACTCCAATCAACATTTTTCTCAGTGTACGCGCCGTTCGACGTGGGGGTGGAGAAAAAAATGCCGCATTTTTCCCTATCCGGGCTTTGACTTAAGCGCCCAGAACGCGTGAAATAGCGCAAACGCGCAATCGTAGACGTTGGCTTCGCACGGCCCAGAGAAATACCCTGCGCCAGGAAAGGAATTAATCTTATGACGGATCGAGTGACGGATCGCGGCAATTCACCGGAAAGCCGGGACATCGCCCATGTTTTGCACCCCTATACCAACCTGGCGACCCATGAAATTACCGGTCCGCAAATCGTCACCAAGGGACGCGGTGTCTATGTCACGGACGAAAGCGGCAAGGAATATATCGAAGGCCTCGCCGGCCTATGGTGCGCCTCGTTCGGTTTCGCCGAAGAAGAACTCGTCAAAGCGGCTACGGAGCAGCTCCGCACCCTGCCCTATTATCACAGCTTTGCGGGCAAGTCGGTGCATCCCGCCATTGACCTGGCGGAGCGGTTGAAGGAAATCGCCCCCGTTGAATTTTCCAAGGTGTTCTTTGCCAACTCCGGCTCGGAAGCCAACGATTCCGCCGTCAAGATGGTTTGGTACTTCAACAACGCGCGGGGCACGCCGAAGAAGAAGAAATTCATCTCGCGCCTGCGCGGCTATCACGGCGTCACCGTAGCCTCGGGCAGCCTGACGGGTCTGCCCTATGCCCAGGCCGATTTCGACCTGCCCCTGGATTTTGTCCGCCACACCATGACGCCGGATTATTATCGCGGTGCCGAGGCGGGCGAATCGGAGGAAGATTTCGCCTCCCGCTGTGCCCAGGCGCTGGAAGACATGATCCTAGAAGAGGGTCCCGAGACCGTGGCCGCCTTCATCGCTGAACCGGTGATGGGCGCCGGCGGCGTGATCGTGCCACCCAAGACATATTTCGAGAAAATCCAGGCGGTCCTGAAGAAATACGACGTGCTGATGATCGCGGACGAAGTGATCTGCGGCTTCGGCCGTACCGGCAATATGTGGGGTAGTCAGACCTTTGGTATCAAGCCTGACATTCTGACTTGCGCCAAGGCGCTGTCATCGGCCTATCTGCCGATCTCGGCCGTGATGATCAGCGAGGAGATTTTCCAGGGTCTGCGCGGCAATTCGGAAAAACTTGGCCTGTTCGGCCACGGCTATACATACTCTGCCCATCCCGCCTGTGCCGCCGTCGCCGTGCGGACCCAGGAATTGATGCAGGAGCGGGATATCATCGGCCATGTGAAGGCGGTATCGCCGCACTTCCAGAACCGGATCGCCACCCTGGGTGATCATGCCATGGTTGGCCAGGCCCGCGGCGTTGGCCTGATCGGCGCGGTGGAAATCGTCGCTGATAAGGCAAGCAAGCGTTCCTACGACCCCGCCGCCAAGGTCGGCGCGCTGATCCAGAACGCGGCCCAGGAACATGGCCTGATCACCCGCGCCATGCCCGGCGATATTCTGGGTTTCTGCCCGCCTCTGATCATTTCGCCAAGCGAAATCGACGAGATGTTTGACCGCTTTACCAGGGCCCTGGACGAGACCGAAATGCAGTTGAAGCAGCAGGGCGCCAGCGCCGCGCAATAACCCGGCGCCGTATTTCTGGACTAGGGCGCCCAACAGCGGGCTGTCCAATGAAAACCCGCCGCGTGATTGCTCGCGCGGCGGGGTTCAAGGAAGAGCTTCGAAACAGCGCTAGTTTTTCTTGGCAGCGCAAGGATTGCAGGGGCTGCAAGCCTTTTTCGCGGCACAGGGATTGCAGGCGCCACAACCTTTTTTCTTGGCGGCGCAGGGATTACAGGCACCGCAGCCTTTTTTCGCGGCACAGGGATTGCAGGATTTCGCCGCCGGCGCGCAAGACGCCAGGGCGCTTGGCAGGGTCGCGGTCGCGGTCATCGCCGCAATGGCGACGGAGCCGAGGACGATTTTTACTCTAGCGGTCGGGTTTGACATTTTATTGGCCTCCAAATCAGATCTCTAAGGTCGGTTTTTTTTCATGACTACGCAGGTGCAATTTGGCTGGTCCCTTGGGACAACGCCAATCACTTGCGATCACGAGACCTTGAGCGGAGGCCGCGGCTGCCAGAGCGGGTCGAAAATTGGAGCAATTTTTGATTAATCAGGGTCGCTTTCGCGACTTAAGCAATTAATTCAATTGCGCTCTCTTAAAAGTCTGAGCGCTTTCGCTTCCGATGCGCCCTAACGGCCGACGCGGGCTTCCAGCATCTGGGCGGAAAGGCTGATGCCCTTGGCCACGGGGTGCTCGGTTGCGTACAGCGGGCACGTGGCCTGGTTGGTTTCCTGACCCAGCCGCGAAATCATCATGGCAATTTGCTTTACCAGTTTCATGGTCTTGTCCTAGCGATCTAATTGGTGGTTTCGGCTGCGCGGCTGCCGCATCGCCTTTTGTCACGAGGGTGAGATAGGCCTGCTTGGGTGCCGGGACAATTGCAAAAATTAGAGGCTAGGCATGCGCTGCCCGCATGGCTTTATTTGAGCAATTTTTGATTAATTCGGAGTCGCTTTCGCGACTTAGACTATTGATTCAATTGCTCTTTTCTTATGAGTTTGAGCATGCTTTAAAGAAACACTCTCTAAGAAATTCTAAAGACCCATGCCGCCATCGGCATGGATGGTTTGGCCGGTGATATAGGCGGCATCGGGCGAGAGCAGGAATTCAATCAGGGCCGCGATTTCATCAGGCTGGCCCAGGCGCCCCAGGGGAATACGCTCGGCGGCCCGGCGCCAGCTTTCCGCATTCAAGGCGGCATGCGCGCCTGCCTGTTTCTGGACATAGCCGGGCGCAACACAGTTCACCGTCACGCCATGGGGTGCCAGGTCCACCGCCAGGGCGCGGGCCAGGGCTTCCAACCCCGCCTTGGCCGCGGCGCTTGCCGGCATCGACACGCCATCAAGTTGAAACCGATGCGCCACAAACGAAGATACCGCCACCACCCGGCCCACCTCGGCGGCCTGCAACAAAGGCATGGCGGCCCGGCAAAGGCGGTGAAAGCCGCCGGTTATGGCCGCCAGGCTGTGCGCCAGGGCATCATCTTCCAAACTTGCCAAGGGCGTTTTGTCGGCGAAACCGGCGTTGGCGACCAAACCGTCCAAACGGCCTTCGCTTGCCACCGATGCAATCAGGTCCGCGGCAACGCCTGTATCGGCCAGATCACCTAACAATAAATGGCTCCGTCCGCCCTTGGCCTCGACCGCCCTGGCGACCTCTTCGGCACCCGTCCGGTTGGCACGGGTGTGGATGAACAACGTGATATCCGGTGCGGCCAGACGCCGGCATAAAGCCGCGCCAATCCCGCTGGCCGCGCCGGTCACCAGGATTGTACGGTTCCGATTTTCATTTTGTGGGTTCAATCTGGCAATCTCCCTGCGGCAAGTCGTTGCTAAATGCCGCAATCCGGTGGTGACAGCGGTAACACTCTTTTTACCGGAATTTTGCTACTTTAGCATTGCCGATGGTGCGCTGAAATACCATCTAGCTTTGCAGCAGTGAAAGTTGAAGACCTACTATGCCGGAGCAAGACCAAGCCGCCCCGCGACAACGGGGCATGCCGCAAACCATGACCCGCGCCCAGATCTGGGGCCGGCGTGTAATGCTGGCGGTTCTGTCCCTGGTTCTTGCCATACCCGTGGTCAATATGCGCCGCCTGATGACCGAGGGGATACCGACAGGACTGCAGCATGGCAACATCAACTATGCCTACGTTATCGGCATGTTCTTTTCGGTGCTGCTGGTTCTGGTCTGGTATTTTGCCTACAAGGGGCGTGGCCAGGCGCGAATCATGTTGGGCATCATATATTTGGTAACCACGTCTGTTACCGTGGTCGTGCCCCTGACATTGTTGTTCCTGGGCACAACCCTGCCGCCGTCCTGGCCTATCAGCATCAGCCTGGCGGCGGTCTATGGCCTGGCGGGCTGGGTATTGTTGGTCTCCAGCAACATCAAGGCCTTTCAACTCTACCAGCGGCAAGCGAAAGCCACGTCGCGATAGGCGGCCACGCGGCAAACACATTGCACAACCAAGCAAGCGCCGCCCGCAGGGTCTGCTGGCGCTGGCGCTCGGGCCGCACTATCGTAGTGCTGATTCTGTTGTGCACGTTTTGATCGCATAGACCGTGGAAATGCTGAATACCGCAATGATCCTGGCCGCCGGTCTGGGCAGCCGCATGGGTGCCTTGACCGAGACACGGCCAAAACCGCTGCTTGAAGTCGGTGGCCGCGCCATCATTGATCGGGTGCTGGACCACTTGGTCGATGCGGGCGTCAGGCGCGCCGTGGTCAATTTGCACCATGGCGCCGCGCTCTTGCGCCAACATCTGAACCGCCGCAAAGATCTGACGATCGAATTCTCGGACGAGAGCGATGGCCTGATGAATACCGGCGGCGGCGTGGCCAAGGCGCTGCCGTTGCTTGGCGCGGGGCCATTCTTTGTCATCAACGGCGATGTCATGTGGCTGAACGGCATGCGCAACACTCTGGCCGCCCTGGCGGCCCGGTTTCAGCCTGAACAAATATCCGCCTTGCTGTTGATGCAGCCGACGGTCGGCGCCGTCGGCTATGGCGGGGTGGGAGATTTCGGCATGCTGCCCGACGGCCGATTGTACCGCCGCCCGGAAAACGAGGTCGCGCCGTTTATCCATGCCGGCATCCAGATCCTAGCACCGTCATTGTTCCTGGACTGCCCCAAGGCGCCATTTTCGCTCAACCGGATCTATGATCAGGCAGCCGGTCAGGGCCGCTTGTACGGTTTGCGGCACGAAGGCCAATGGATGGAGCTAAACCGCCCCGAGGGGCTGGCCGCGGCCGAAAGCGCCCTGGAGGTCTAGGGCAATGGCTGGCGAGGCCCATGTTTTCAACATCGCCGCCGGCGACGGCTTTTCCGACCGCCTGGTCGAGGGCCTGCTGCTGCGTTATGGCGGCGATCCACTGACCATGAACCGGGTCACTCTGCTGCTGCCGACCCGGCGCGGCATGCGGGCGGTGCGCGATGCTTTTCTGCGCCAGACGGGCGGGCGGGCCATGCTGTTGCCACGCATGCAGGCAATCGGCGATGTGGACGAGGAAGAATTGTTGTTTGATCCCGCCTTCGATGCATTGCACGGCGGCGAGCTGTTGGAGCTGCCGCCGGCGATAACCGGCCTGCGCCGCCAACTTTTGCTGTTGCATCTGATTGCCCGCCACCGCGGCATCGACCCGGCCCAGGCAGCCCCCCTGGCCCGGGAATTGGCGGATCTGTTGGACCGTTTGCAGACCGAGGATGTGCCCCTATCGGCGCTGGAAGATCTGGTGCCGGACGACCTGGCGGCCCATTGGCAGCAAACCTTGGAGTTCCTCAATCTGTTGGCGGCGCCCTGGCGGGCCTTGTTGGCGGCGGAAGGCTGCATGGACCAAAGCGCCCGGCGCAATGTATTGCTGCGGGCACAGGCGGAGCGCTGGCGTCTTGCACCGCCGCAAGACCCGGTCATTGTCGCCGGCTCCACCGGTTCCATTCCCGCCACCGCCGCTCTCATCGCCGTGGTGGCGCATCTGCCCCAGGGCGCGGTGGTGCTACCCGGACTGGATATGTTCTCGAACGAAACGGCCTGGTCGGCGGTGGATCAGAGCCACGCACAATTCGGCCTGTGCCAATTGCTGCAGCGGATCGGCGTGGATCGGACCGGCGTGCAGCCCTGGCGGGGTGCTGCGGACGAGAGCCCGCGCCACCATTTGCTGCGCGAAGCCCTGCGCCCGACCGAAACGACGGAGCAATGGCGCCAGCTGCCGGCGCTGGATGCCACTGCCGCCGCCGGTCTGGTGCGCATTGACTGCGCCGACGCCATCGAAGAAGCCGGGGTGATCGCATTGTCTCTGCGCCGGGCGTTGGAGACAGCGGGGCGTAGCGCGGCCCTGATCACGCCTGACCGTGGCCTGGCTAGGCGGGTGGCGGTGGAGATGAAACGTTGGGGCGTCGCGGTCGATGATTCCGCCGGCCTGCCTCTGGCCAGCACCCCGGCGGGTTCCTTCCTGCGCCTGACGGCGGAAATGCTGGGCAGCGCGCTGGACCCGATCGATTTGCTGGCGACATTGAAACACCCCTTGGCCCTGGCTGGGCGCGAGGCCGGCGCCCTGAAGGCCGCAGCGCGGGATATTGACCGCCATGCCCTGCGCGGGCCGCGCCCGGGCCCGGGCTTTGACGGTTTGGCGGCGGCGATGGCGGCGGCCCGCCATATGACGGACCGGGCCAGGACATTGCTGGATGATTTGACCCGGCATGGGACAGAAGCATTGTCATTGTCTGGGCGGGAGGCGGTTGATTTAACGGATTTACTGTCGGCCCATGTTCGCTTCGCAGAATGGCTGGCAACGGACCGGGACGGCCAATGCCATCTCTGGGCCGGTGATGGAGGCGAAGCCGCCATGCGCTTCATCGCCGATCTGCTGACCGCCGCCGCTGGCTTGCCGGTAATGGCGGCGGGCGGCTACGCCAGCCTGTTGAACAATTTGATGGTCGGACAGGTGATCCGTCCGGCCTTTGGGCTGCATCCACGCCTGCATATCTGGGGCCCCTTGGAAGCGCGCCTGCAACAGGCGGATCTGGTAATTCTGGGCGGCCTGAACGAAGGCACCTGGCCGGCGGGCGCCGAGGCCGACGCCTGGCTGAGCCGTCCCATGGCCGCCAAGCTGGGCCTGGCCGCGCCGGAGCGGCGGATCGGTCTGGCCGCGCATGATTTTGCCCAGGCTGCCTGTGGCACTGAGGTCATTCTGACCCGCGCCGCAAAAGTAGATGGTACACCATCGGTGCCCTCGCGCTGGCTGTTGCGGTTGGAGCAGGTGCTGACAGCCGCCGGATTGACGCTGGCGCGAAAACCGGCGGACGAACTGCGCGCCTGGCAGGAGCAATTGGATGCCGCCCCTGGCCCGCCCCGGCCCATACAAGCGCCCGAATGCCGCCCGCCACTGGCCGCCCGGCCCCGGCAGATGTCCGTGACCCAGGTGGAAACCTGGATCCGCGACCCTTATGGCGTTTATGCCCGCCGCATACTTGGCTTGCGCGCCCTGGACCCCATCGCCGCCGATCCTTCGGCTGCCGACTACGGCAACGCCGTGCACCAGGCACTGGAGATGTTCGCCCGGGAATATCCCGATGAAATCCCAGCCGACGCCGATGCCGCTCTGCTGAGCATGGGACGCAAGGCCTTTGGCGAAATGCTCAACCGTCCTGGCGTCCGCGCTTTTTGGTGGCCGCGCTTTCAACGTATCGCAGCCTGGTTCCTGGCCCAAGAGGGCGAACGCCGCCCCGGCATTCTGCCCCTGGCGACCGAGGCCAAGGGCAGCTTGGTATTGCCGGGCCCAGCAGGGTCCTTTGAATTGACCGCGATCGCCGACCGCATCGACCGCCTGGCGGACGGCAGCCTGGGCATCATCGACTACAAAACCGGCGTGGCGCCGCGCGAGAGCGAGCTGCTGCGTGGCGACGCGCCGCAATTGCCGCTTGAAGCCGCCATTGCGCAGTCTGGCGGTTTCAATGATGTGCCCGGCACGCCCGTCTCTACCTTGAGCTACTGGCGGGTTTCGGGCGGGCGCCAAGCGGGCGAGATCAGGGATATCAAGGCCGATGGCGGCGATCTGGCGGAGCAGGCCCGGCAAGGCTTGATCAATCTAATCGCGCATTTCGATGATCCGGAAACCGCCTATCGCTCCCGCCCCCGCCCGGCCATCGCGCCGCGTTTTTCCGACTACGACCATCTGGCCCGGATCAAGGAATGGTCCGCCGGCGGCCCCGGCGATTTTTAGGGCGATTTCTGGTATGCGCGCCACCGATCAACAACGCCTGGCCGCCGACCCCGGCGCTTCCGTCTGGGTAACCGCATCGGCGGGAACCGGCAAGACCCATGTCCTAACCGACCGGGTGCTGCGCCTGTTGTTACGGGATTGCCCGCCCGAACGCATTTTGTGCCTGACCTTCACCAAGGCGGCGGCGGCGGAAATGGCCAACCGCCTGCACCAAAGATTGGGCGCCTGGGCCGTGGCCGATGACGCCACGCTGTCCCAGGCGTTGATGGACCTGACCGGCCAGAGTTTCGAGGCCCAGGACATGAACCTGGCCCGGCGCCTGTTTGCCCGTGTGCTGGATACGCCCGGCGGCCTGAAGGTGCAGACCATTCATTCTTTTTGCGAGGCCCTGCTGCGCCGTTTTCCCCTGGAGGCCCGCCTGGCGCCGCATTTCCAGGTCATGGACGAACGGCAGGCGGATGAGATCCTGCAAGGGGCACTGGAAAGTATCCTGGAACAGGACGCTTTGACCCCCGCACCGCTGGTCGCGGAATTGACCGCCCTGGTGGATCAGGAGACCTTCAAGGGCTTGATGGCCAATCTCTCGTCTGATCGGGGGCGGTTGCAACGGCTGCTCGATCAACCCGGTGGCCTGGACGGTTTGCTGGCCAGCATGCGCCAGAGCCTTGGCCTAGGTGAAGACGAGGGTGAATTGGCAATTTTGAACGCGGCCGCCGATCCAAACAATTTTGATGGCCCTGGATTGCTGCGCCTGGCGCAACAGATGTTGCAAGGCGGCAAGCTTGAAATGCGCCACGGCCAGGCCATCGCCGATTGGCATGGCGCGCCCGAGACGCGGGTAGCGCGCTTCGATACCTATCTGGCGGGCTTTTTCACCAAGGACGGCCAGGGCACGCCCTATGCCAAACCGCTGACCAAGAAGAGCATGGAGACTATTCCGGACGGCCTGGATATCCTGGGCGAGGAGTGTCTGCGTCTGGAGGATGTCCGCCAGCGGCGCAATGCCGTGCGGGTGGCCGCCGCCACGGAATTGCTGTTGCGTCTGGGTGCGCGGCTGATCGCGGCCTATCAACGCGAAAAGGACCGCCTGGCCCTGCTGGATTACGATGACCTGGTCTTAAAGGCCGGCTATCTGCTGTCGGTAGGCAGCAGTACCGAATGGGTGCTCTACAAACTGGACGGTGGTCTGGATCACATCCTGATTGACGAAGCCCAGGACACCAATCCCGAACAATGGCAGGTGGTCCGCACCTTGGCCGATGAATTCTTCACCGGTGACGGTGCCTATGAAGATGGCGATGACAGCCTCATGGGTACACCCCGGACCTTGTTCGCAGTGGGCGATGTAAAGCAATCCATCTACAGCTTTCAACGCGCCGACCCGGCCGCCTTTCAGGCCATGCGCAATCATTTCGCGGCCCGCGTGGGCGCTGCCAAACGACGCTGGCATCCGGTGGAGCTGGCGCTGTCCTTCCGCTCGACCCCGGCGGTACTGGAGGCGGTCAACGCCATCTTCGCCGACCCAGAAGCCAGCGACGGCCTGATTTTTGCCGATAACGAAGCCGTCCGCCATATTCCCAACCGCGCCACGGATGCCGGATTGGTGGAGATCTGGCCGACCGAGCAGCCGGAAACCGTCGAAGAACAGCCTGCCTGGGCCCCGCCAACCGAACAGCGCTACCAGGACAGTCCCGTGGCGCGCCTGGCCAGGCGGATCGCCAAGCAGGTTGAAGAATGGCTGCAACAGAAGGAAATGCTGGTCGCCCAGGGCCGCCCTATCGGCCCCGGCGATATTCTGATCCTGGTGCAGCGCCGCGCCAATTTTGTCGAGGCCATGGTCCGCGCCCTGAAACGCCGGGGCATTCCCGTCGCCGGCGTCGACCGCATGGTCCTGACCGAGCAATTGGCAGTCATGGATCTGATCGCCCTGGGCCGCTTCCTGTTGTTGCCGGAAGATGATTTGAACCTCGCCGTGGTCCTGAAAGGCCCACTGATCGGCTGGGACGACGACAAGCTGTTTGCCCTGGCCCATGGCCGCCGAGGCAGCCTGTGGGATGCCTTGCGGGAGCACGGGGCGAATGGGGAAGATCCGGCCTATACCGCATTGTCCGAATTGCTGGCAAAGGTCGACTTCGCACCGCCATTCGAATTGTTTGCCGAGTTACTGGGCGCGGGTGGGGGCCGGCGGCGCATCCTGGCGCGCCTGGGCCCGGATGCCAACGACCCCATCAACGAATTCCTCGATCTCGCATTGTCCTATGAGCGTGATCATGCGCCCAGCCTGCAAGGCTTTCTGCACTGGCTGGAGCGCGGCGAGACCCAGATCAAGCGGGATTTGGACCAGGGGCAGGATCAAGTCCGGGTGATGACCGTACATGGCGCCAAGGGCCTGGAGGCGCCTATTGTCTTTCTGGCGGATACCGTGCGGGCGCCGGACAAAACGCCGGCTCTATTGTGGCCGCGAAGCCAAAATGATCAGCATGATCAACATGATCAACGGGGCGGCGCAACACCCTTGTGGGCGCCGATCCGCGCCATGGAAGAAGAGGTCATGCGCCAGGCCCGCGCGCAGGCCGAACAGGACCGGGACCGGGAATACCGCCGTCTGTTCTATGTCGCCCTGACGCGGGCGGCGGAGCGGCTGTATATCTGCGGTTTTGAAGGCAAAAGCGGACGCAAGGATCATTGTTGGTACGAAATGGCCTGGCGAACCCTGGACAGCATGCCCGAAATCGAGCGGCCGGCGGAATTGAATGGCGGCCTGCGCCTGGCCAACCCGCAGACCTCGGAGGTGCGCCCAGGGCCCATCCCGGCGCCGCCAACACTGCACGGCCTGCCCAGTTGGGCCGGCCAGCCCGCGCCCATGGAGCCGGTCCCCCCCCGGCCCCTGGCGCCTTCGCGCCCCGATGGGCCGGAGCCCAGCGTGGCCAGCCCTCTGGGCGAAGACGGCCAAGCCCGCTTCCAGCGCGGCAATCATATCCACCGTCTGTTGCAAACCCTGCCGGATTTGGCGGAAAATCAACGCGAAGAGGCCGCCGCACGCTATCTTGCCCTGCCCGCACATGTGCTGGATCAGGCGCAACAGGCTGAAATATTGGCCGAAACCATGGCGGTGTTGCGGCATCCTGATTTTGCCGCGATTTTTAGCCCGGATGCCAGGGCGGAGGTGCCCTTGACGGCATTATTGTCGGGACGGGTGGTCAGCGGCCAAGTGGATCGTCTGCTGGTGACCGATTCGGAAATCCTGCTGATCGACTACAAAACCAACCGTCCGCCGCCAAAATCGGTTGCCGACGTCGATATTACCTATTTGCGGCAACTGGCTGGTTACCACGCTATTCTACAGGAAATTTACCCTGAAAAATCAATATATTGCGCGCTTTTGTGGACGATGGACGCGAACTTAATGGCGATCGATGGGGCAATTTTAAAGGCATATGCGCCTTGACGCGTCGGGTCGGGCTACCTACCCTTTTAGACTAAGGTGAATTATTGACGCAGCGTAAGGACGGGTGCTATGAACCCGCCGCTTTTGGGCTGCGCGGTAATAAATACGCGAGAATAGTGACGCGAGAATAATGACACGGCAATTAGTACGCAGCGATAAGAGCGCTGCAAAGAAGAATTGGAAAAGACCATGACCACGAAACCCGTCTCCGACGACTCGTTCGAAAGCGACGTACTGAACGCCGAAGGGCCGGTGGTGGTGGATTTCTGGGCTGAATGGTGCGGCCCCTGTAAACAGATCGCCCCAGCCCTGGAAGACATCGCAGCCGAGCTGGGCGACAAGGTCACGATCGCCAAGGTCAATATCGACGACAATCCCTCCATTCCGGCAAAATATGGTGTGCGTGGCATTCCCACCTTGATGTTGTTCAAGGACGGTGAAGTCGCCTCCATGAAGGTTGGTGCCTTGCCCAAGGGCAAGATCCAGGAATGGATAGAGGAATCGATCTAGCCCGTTTCCCAAAGCGCCGCTCGGACGGCTCAGGCCGGTTTCAACTCGTCTTGCGGGTCGGTAGCCAGAACGCTGCCAACCAAGTGCAGCGTGCCGCAAATCAGCACCCTGGGTGCCGCGCTGCCCGTGCAGTCGGCCATGATACGCGCCAGCGCGTCCGCCACGCCATCGACGGGTGCCGCATCCAGACCCTGTCCACGTGCCGCCCTGACGATATCTCCAGGCGCCATGGCCGCGCCTTCGTCGGCTATGCCGACCGCATGTAGTTTCGGCGCCAAGGTTCGAAATGGCGCCAGGAAGCCGGCCGCATCCTTGTTCCGCAACATTCCCATGATCAAATGTAACCGCCTGGGCGTTTCGTCCCGTGCCTGCCAGTCTTGCATGGTTTGGGCCAGGGCCTCGCCGGCGCCGGGGTTATGACCGCTGTCCAGCCATAGCTCGCCGTCCGGAACCAGTTGATCATACAATGGACCCTGGCGGAGACGCTGCAAGCGGCCGGGCCAGTGCACCTTGCTCAGGCCGGCGGCCATATTGGCCATGGACACGGAAAACCCGAGCAAGTTTTGCAGGCAGGCCAGGGCAAGGCCGGCGTTTTGCACCTGATGCAGTCCCGCCAGGGCCGGCATGGGCAGTTGCAGCACACCCTTGTCTGATCGGAAGCATAACGCGCCGTCACGCGCCGTCACCCGCCACTCTTGATCCTGCCGCGATAGACGGACACCAAGCGCTGCCGCCCGGTCTTCGATCACATCCGCCGCCGCCGCCACTTGCCAATTGATCACCCCGGGCACGCCCGGCTTAAGGATGCCGGCTTTTTCGCCAGCAATTTCCACCAGACTGGCGCCCAGAAAATCCTGATGATCCCTCGATACGGTGGTGATCGCCGTCAGTAGGGGGCGTTCAATCACATTGGTGGCATCCAGGCGCCCGCCCATTCCGCACTCCAGCAACAGAATATCTGCCGGGTTATCGCGAAAGGCCAGAAACGCCGCCGCCGTGGTGGCCTCGAAACCAGTAACCGGCTCGCCAGCATTGGCATGTTCGCAAGCCTGCAGAACAGCGCTTAACTCTTCATCCGAAATCAAGCGGCCGTTCAAACGGATGGTTTCGTTGATCCGGATCAGATGCGGCGACGTCAGAACATGGACACGCCGCCCCGAGGCCTCCAGTGCCGCGCGCAGATAAGCGATGGTCGAGCCTTTACCGTTGGTGCCCGCTACATGCAGCACGGGGGGCAGCCGGGTCTCGGGATGGCCCAGCTTGTTTAATAGGCGGCGCAAGCGCTCCAGCGACAGATCAATCCGTTGTGGATGCAGGCCGCTCAGCCGTTTAAGGACCGCCTCATACGGCGGCGCTTCCGAGCCGGCATGGCTGACATCATGAGGCGCTGCCAGGTTCACCGTTGTCGCTTTCTTCGCCAGCCTTGGATGCGGCAGGCAGGGGAATTTCCAGATCCGGCGCCGGCAGACTGATCACATCCGCCGCCGGCGGACGGTTGCCCAGCAACTCCACCACCCGGATCAAGGTGTCGCGCATTTGATGGCGGTGCACCACCATATCCAGCATGCCGTGTTCCAACAGATATTCGGCCCGTTGGAAGCCTTCGGGCAGGCGCTCGCGAATGGTGTTTTCGATCACCCGCGGCCCGGCAAAGCCGATCAGGGCGCCGGGCTCCGATATCGCGACATCCCCCAGCATGGCGTAAGAGGCGGTGACACCGCCCGTGGTCGGATCGGTCATTACCGAGATATAGGGCAGACCCGCTTCCTGCAGCATCTGCACCGCAATGGTGGTGCGGGGCAACTGCATCAACGAGAGGATACCTTCCTGCATGCGGGCACCGCCGGCGGCGGTGAAGATGATCATGGGCGCGTCCTGCAATACCGCAAGTTTAGCGGCCGCGAGAATCGCCTCGGCCGCGCCCTGGCCCAAGGACCCACCCATGAAGGAAAAGTTCTGCACCACGATGACCGCGCCATGGCCGCCCAAATTGCCATGCGCGACCATAACGGCATCCTTTTGCCCGGTCTTGCCCTGGGACTCCTTCAGACGGTCGGTATACCTTTTCTCGTCGCGGAATTTCAAAGGGTCGGCCAACACGTCCGGCAGCTCGATCAAGGTGTATTCGCCGTCATCAAACAGATTGGGAAAACGGTCGTCGGGACCGATGCGCAGATGATGATCACAGTGCTGGCAAACGAACTGGCGCTGTTTGACTTCCTTGTGATGGATCATCTGACCGCAATTGGGGCACTTGGTCCAAAGATTGTCCGGCACCTCGCGCTTGCGCACTAAAGCCTGAATTTTCGGCCGAACGAAATTACTGAGCCAGTTCATGGCGCGGCTCTCCTATTGGCACTAGCGACGCCGGCAGCCAGATCGCGGGATAGATCGAGCACGGCATCCACGGTTGTTGCCGTGGCCTTGCCCGCAGCATCGAGACTATCGCGCAGAACATCGATAAAGGCCGTGCCCACCACCACGCCATCGGCGACGGAGGCGATGCCCTTGGCCTGTTCCGGTGTGCGGATGCCAAAACCCACGGCGATAGGCAGATCAGTGTGTTCTTGAATGCGGGCCACGGCCGCGGCCACGGTGTCCGCATCCGCCGAGCCCGCCCCGGTGATGCCGGCGTAGGAGACGTAATAGACAAAGCCGGAAGTGTTCGCCATCACCGCCGGCAATCGCTTTTCATCGGTGGTTGGCGTGGCCAGACGGATAAAACTGAGTCCGGCTTCGAGCGCCGGCAGGCATAATTCGGCATCTTCCTCGGGCGGCAGATCAACGATGATCAGACCGTCGATGCCCGAAGCGGAGGCAGCCGCCAGGAATTCCGGCACGCCCATGGCATGAATCGGGTTGTAATAACCCATCAGCACGATCGGGGTTTCCATATCGTGTTGCCGGAAATCCGCCACCATGGCCAAGGTCTTCTTCAAGGTGATGCCGGCATCCAAGGCACGTAAACCAGCCACCTGGATGGAAGGGCCGTCGGCCATGGGATCCGTAAAGGCCATGCCCAGTTCGATGATATCGGCGCCGGCGGCAGGCAGCCCGGCGATGATTTTGGCCGAAGTTTCCAAATCTGGATCACCGGACATGATGTAGGTCACCAGGGCGGCACGGCCCTCGTCCCGCAACTTGGCAAAGCGCGCCTCGATCCGGGCCCGGCCGCCATTCTTGGAATTGGGAGCAGTTGTCATATCTTCACCCCCAGCATCTCGGCCACGGTGAAAATATCCTTGTCGCCACGGCCGCACATGTTCATGACGATGATATGATCCTTGGGCAGATCAGGCGCGATCTTGGCCACGTGGGCCAGGGCATGGGACGGCTCCAGCGCCGGAATGATCCCTTCAAGCTTGCTGCACATCTGAAATGCCGCCAGCGCGTCCGCATCCGTAGCCGAGTCGTATTTAACCCGGCCGACATCGTTCAGCCAGGCATGTTCCGGGCCGATGCCGGGATAGTCCAGGCCGGCGGAGATGGAATGCGCCTCGGTAATCTGGCCATCTTCATCCTGCAGCAAATAGGTGCGGTTGCCATGCAGCACACCAGGCCGTCCGCCGGTGATGGAGGCGGCATGACGTCCGGTCTCGATGCCGTCGCCCGCCGCTTCGACGCCAATGATCTCGACCCCGTCGTCATCCAGGAAAGGATGAAACAGCCCCATGGCGTTGGAGCCGCCGCCGATGCAGGCGACCAGGGTATCGGGCAGACGCCCCTCGGCCTTGAGAATTTGTTCCTTGGCCTCGTCACCAATAACGGACTGGAAATCGCGCACCAGCTCCGGGTACGGGTGCGGCCCCGCCACGGTACCGATAATATAGAACGTATCGGCCACATTGGTGACCCAGTCGCGGATGGCTTCGTTCAGGGCATCCTTCAGAGTGCGGGAGCCCGAGCTGACCGGGACCACTTCAGAACCCAGCAGCTTCATGCGGAAGACATTGGGCTGTTGCCGCTCCACATCGACCTCGCCCATGTAGACTGTACAGGGCAGGCCGAACAGCGCCGAGACGGTGGCCGAGGCCACGCCGTGCTGTCCGGCACCGGTTTCGGCGATAATGCGGGTCTTGCCCATGCGTCTGGCCAGCAGGATCTGGCCCAGGCAATTGTTGATCTTGTGACTGCCCGTATGGTTCAGCTCATCGCGCTTGAAATAGATCTTGGCGCCGCCGAAATGTTCGGTCAGACGTTCCGCGAAATACAGCGGGCTGGGCCGGCCGGCATACTGCGCCAGGTAATAATCCAGCTCCTCGCGAAAGCTGGGATCGGCCTGGGCGGCGCGATAGGCATCCTCCAGCTCCAGGATCAGGGGCATCAGGGTTTCGGCGGCAAAGCGGCCGCCGTGGATGCCGAAACGGCCACCGGCATCGGGGCCGGTTCTATAGGAATTTGGCTTGGACATGTTCACTCAATGTTAGCTCAGCTCACTGATGTCAGAGGGCCTTGACGGCGTCAAGGAAAGCTTTGATGGCGGCGGGATCTTTTACCCCGGGAGCATGTTCCACGCCGGAGGATACATCAACCGCACAGGCCCCTGCGATGCCCACCGCCTGGACCACATTGCCGGCATCCAGGCCGCCGGACAGCATCCAGGGTTGCTGCCATTGACGATGGCTCAACAGATTCCAATCGAACACCAGGCCATTGCCGCCTGGCAGGGCATCGGCCAGATCCTTTGGCGCCTTGGCATCGAACAGCAACATATCCGCCACGCCGTCATAGACGCCGGCGCCGTCCAGGTCAGATGCATTGGCGACCTTGATGGCCTTTAACACCGGCAATCCGGTAAGAGTTTTGATGGCGCCGACCCGGTCCGGGCTTTCACTGCCATGCAGTTGGATCAGATCAAGTGGCACCTGGGCCAGAACGCTTTGTAGTAATTCGTCATCGGGATCAACGAACACGCCGACTTTTTTGACTGCCGCCGGGATATGGCTGCTCAATTCTCGGGCCTGTTCCGGCGTCACGGCGCGGGGCGAGGGCGGATAGAACATCAGGCCCACATATGACGCGCCATTGGCCACGGCGGCATCGATGGATGCCACGTCGTTCAAGCCGCAGATTTTGGCCTCGATAGGAGAAGTCTTCATGCTGCGGTTTATAGCAAGGTGATCGGAATTTGTCCCACCTACCGCTTAGAGATTTCGCGTCACCAGACCATTTTCGATATTCATCGAGTCGCCAAGCCAGCCGCTCCCCCTGCCCGGCCAACCACAAGGTACCATGAATGGGCGGCCGGGCAGGGGGAGCGGCTGGGTAGTTCAATCTCAAAAATGGTCTGGTGTTGTTGCGGGCAATTCGATCCCTATCACGCGGCCTTGACCACCTCGGCGGCATCACCTTCGGTTGTGCTGAGCGGATTGGCTTCGGATGCCTTTTGCGGCTTTTGCACATCACCTTCCAGGCGGCGCAGGTTCCGCTGCGCCTCGCGCAACTGCCCACGCACCCGGCCGGCCCGTATCCAGGCGATCAAACCACCGGCGATCAGGCCGATAAAGATCCCGGCAAAGACGAGGCCATAAAGCGGCGCTTCGACGCTTATGGGCATGGGATCAAGGGATACGGTGACGCCATGGCGGTTGGCCACGGCAAAAGCCACGAATATCAAGGTTAGAGGTAGCAGCAACAGCCAAAGTAGAAGTTTCACTTAGGAACCTGCCTGGCTAGTCTTCGGTTTCGGCAACCGTTTCGGCGCCGGGGACATTCAAGCGTTCGCGCAATTCCTTGCCGGTCTTGAAAAAGGGAACGTGTTTTTCCGCCACCGCCACCGAGTCGCCGGTGCGTGGATTACGGCCAATGCGTGCCGGCCGCCGCTTCACGGAAAAGGCGCCGAAGCCACGCAATTCAACCCGGTCGCCACGGCGCAAGGCATCGGTGATCTCGTCGAACACCGTGGTCACAATGCGCTCTACATCACGTTGGTAGAGGTGGGGGTTTTGTTCCGCAAGACGGGCGATCAATTCAGATTTTATCATCTTCGGCTCTATTTTCCTGTTTTCTCAGGTGGCCAGTTCGCCTGCTTAACTATTCAAGCGGGCCGCTAAGCGTAAACTTCCTTGAGAATTCGTGCCGTTATCGTAGCGAAGCACCTATACAGCCATCAAGGTTGCCAAACCGATAACAGACCGTCAAGGGTAAGTCGTTCATTTTTAAACAGTTTTCCGCCTACTGTGTCAAGCGTTCGGGCGAGCAGACTGGATTTTTCCCCCCAGCGCACCTCGGTAACGGGGACTTTCATTGAAATACCATGCTTGTCCTGCAACCAGAGCCGTGCCGCCCGCTCGCCGCCCAGGGCGTCAATCAGACGCAACTTCATCGCCTGGCGACCGCTGAAAACCCGGCCATCGGCGGCCTCTTGCAATTCCAACTGATTGAATTTACGCCGCTCCTGCACCAGTTCAGCGAACCAGTCATAACTATCTTCTAGCAAAACCTGCAATGCCTGGCGTACCTCTTTCGAGACCGTCTCGAGCGGAGAAGGCTGCCCCTTCAGGGGCGAACTTTTAAGAGAAAACGGCTTGATACCCAACTTATCCAACAAGCCGGTAAATTCCGCCGTTTGGAACAGCACGCCGATGGAGCCGGTCAACGAGGTTTCCATGGCGATGATATGATCCGCAGCGATGGCAACGATATAGCCGCCCGATGTACCAATAGTGCCGATTACGGCCACCACCGGCTTCTTTGCCGCGACGCGGCGCAGGGCATGATAAATCTGTTCCGAACCAGTGGTGGTGCCGCCAGGAGAGTTGATCCGGACGATGACCGCCCGCACCTCGTCCTCATCCATCAGCTTCTCGATCGCTTCGCCGCGCTCTGGATCTTCCGAAATGAAGCCGTTGATGGATAGGCGGGCAATATGGCTTTCGCCCCGGTCGTAATACTGCGCAACACCAACCGCGATGAGCATCATCACCGCCAGTGCGGCAGTGAGCCGCCAGAACATCAGGCGCCGCTTTAAGCGCCTGCGGTCCAATATGGCATCGGCGTCCATTTTGCTAGTGCGAGATTATTGCCGCCAAAGCGTCCGCCCCCCTTCGAAAAGGGGGGCGTTTGCTTAGCTATCGGCCTTATCGTCGGAAGCGTCGTCGGAAGCGGTTTCAGCTTCGTCAGTAGCGTCGTCAGAGGCATCGTCACTGGCAGCTTCGGCTTCCTCGGAAGCGCTCTCGTCGGCGCCTTCTTCCACGCTTTCGACCGGAGCTTCGGGCTCTGCTTCGGCTGCAGCCTCCGCTTCGACTTCCGGAGCAGCTTCCATTTCCTCGGGCAAGGTGTCGCCGTAATCAGGCTCGGCGCCGTCATCCTCGTCCTCTTCCTCGGCATTGGCCAGTTCCCGGGCCCGGCCCATGGCTGGTCCAAGAATGTCGCCGAGAGAGGCGCCGGAGTCCGAAGAGCCATATTGTTGCACGGCTTCCTTCTCTTCCTTGATTTCCCGCGCCTTGATGGAAAGTGCCAGACGGCGGGTATTCTTCTCGATCGAGGTAATCTGCGCATCCAGCTTGTCGCCGACCGCGAAACGCTCGGGCTTTTGCTCGGAACGGTCCCGCGACAGATCGGCACGGCGGATGAAGCCGCGCAGGCCATCGCCAACCGTGACCTCGATGCCACGATCCAGGATCGCGGCGACGGTGCAGGTTACGACGCTGCCCCGCTTCATGGTTTCGGCTTCGGCGAAAGGATCGCTGCTCAACTGCTTGATGCCAAGGCTGATGCGCTCTTTCGAGATATCGATGTCCAGCACCTTGGCCTTGACCATGTCGCCCTTGTTGTAGGCACCCATGGCTTCCTCGCCGCCCTTGTCCCAATCGATGTCGGACATGTGAACCATGCCGTCCAGCTCGAAGCTGAGACCGATGAACAGACCGAATTCGGTGATGTTCTTGACTTCACCTTCAACCTGGCTGCCCACGGGATGGGCCGCAATGAACTCTTCCCAAGGATTGTCCATGCATTGTTTCAAACCAAGGCTGACCCGGCGCCGTTCGGGATCCACGTCCAGCACCATGACTTCGACTTGCTGCGAGGTGGAAACGATTTTGCCCGGATGGACGTTCTTTTTGGTCCAGCTCATCTCGGAGACATGCACCAGGCCTTCGACGCCCGGCTCCAGCTCCACAAATGCGCCGTAATCGGTGATGTTGGTGACCCGGCCCGTGAATTTGGCACGCAGGGGGTATTTCACCTGAATGCCATCCCAGGGATCTTCCAACAGCTGCTTCATGCCGAGGCTGATGCGTTGGGTTTCAGCGTTGACCTTGATCACCTGAACCTTGACGGTCTCGCCAATCGTCAGCGCCTCGGACGGATGGTTGATGCGCCGCCATGCCATGTCGGTGACGTGGAGCAGGCCGTCGATGCCGCCCAGATCAACGAAGGCACCATAATCGGTGATGTTCTTGACCACGCCTTCCAGCACCTGGCCCTCGGCCAGGTTGGCGACCAGTTCGGTACGCTGTACCGCCCGCGTCACTTCCAGAACGGCGCGGCGCGAGACGACGATATTGCCCCGGCGGCGGTCCATCTTCAGGATCTGGAAAGGCTGCGGGATGTTCATTAGCGGCGTGATGTCGCGCACCGGGCGGATGTCCACCTGGCTGCCCGGCAGGAATGCCACGGCGCCTGACAGATCAACCGTGAAGCCACCCTTGACCCGGCCGACAATGGAGCCGTCAACCTGCTCGCTTTTGTCATGGGCCACTTCCAGATGGTTCCAGGCCTCTTCCCGGCGGGCTTTCTCGCGGCTGATGACCGCATCGCCCAGGGCGTTTTCAATCCGCTCCAGAAAAACCTCGATCGCATCACCGACGGCGATTTCCTCGCCCGCCTTGGCGAATTCGCGGGTGGAGATCCGGCCTTCGGTCTTCAGGCCGATGTCGATCACCACGTTATCATTTTCAATCGCCACCACGGTGCCATGCACCACGCGGCCTTCCAGTTGATCCTGGGAAATAAAGCTCTCGGCTAAAAGCGCTTCAAAGTCATCTTCCGCGCCGAAGGCGGCGCCCATGTCTGCATCAGTCATCTAAGTCTCTTTCCAATTATCTTCGTCGGCCAACCGGTTGTATCCGGTGGTCTTGAGCCAAAGGGGATTTCCATCAAGCCTTCGCAATATCAATAAGGCCCCGATTAAGGGGAGCCACGAAGACATATCCGGGAATCGATAAAACCGTACTAATCTTCCATACAAGCCGCGACGTACGACTGCGCAGCCTGGAACGCGGCCTCTATATCCATTTTTGTGGTGTCGAGCAAGTGCGCATCGTCCGCCGCCGCCAGGGGCGATGTCGCGCGTTCGCTGTCACGGGCATCGCGGGCCGCCAAATCTGCCGCCACCACCTCCAGGCTAACCTCTTCGCCTTTGCCAACCAATTCGGTGTGACGGCGTTTGGCGCGAGCCTCGGCGGAGGCCGTGACAAAGATTTTCACGTCCGCATCGGGACAGACCACGGTGCCGATATCGCGGCCGTCCAGCACCGCGCCATTAGTGCCGTCGGGGGGCGAAGCAGCAAAATTCCGCTGATAATCAAGCAATGCCGCGCGCAGGGCCGGCTGTGGCGAGATCACACTGGCCGCTTCGCCAACTGCCTCGGCGCGCAAGCCGGGATCATCCAGATCCGTCAGACTGACCGCCTGGGCCTGGGCCACCAGCGCCGGGATATTATCCAGAGCCTGGCTATCGCGTAACAGGCGCAGGGCCACGGCCCGATACAATGCGCCCGTATCCAGATAGGCAAAGCCGAAATGCGCCGCCAGCTGCCGGCCCAGGGTGCCCTTGCCGGCCGCCACCGGACCATCCACCGCGACTACAATGCTTTTACTCATCAATTCGCCTCTATACATTCTCTATTCGGGCTCTATTCGGGCACCTAAGCCAGTCATCAACGCGGCGAAGCCGGGGAAGGACGTTTCGATCATTTCGCATCCCGCAACCCGCACGGGGCCCTGGGCGCCCAGTCCATAAATCAGGAATGACATGGCGATGCGGTGGTCCATTTCCGTATCGATGGAAACGCCGGCCTTGGCAGGTGCCGGGCCATCGTGGCCCTGTACGATCAAGCCATCCTGCAATTCCTCCACCGCTACGCCAAGGGCGGACAGACCCTTGGCCATGGCCGCGATACGATCACTTTCCTTGACCCGCAATTCAGCGATGCCCCGCATCACCGTTGGCCCTTTGGCAAAGGCGGCCAGGGCAGCGAGAACGGGATATTCATCGATCATCGCCGGCGCGCGCTCGAGCGGTACCTCGATGCCGTGCAGCTGGCCATGACGCACGCGCAGATCGGCGATTGGTTCGCCCTGGTCCTGGCGGCGGTTCTGTTCCGTGATTTGCGCGCCCATGTCACGCAAGGTGTCCAGCAGCGCGGCCCGCAGCGGGTTCAGGCCAACGCCGGTGATCGTGACGTCCGAGCCGGGCACCAACAAGGCGGCGGCGATGGGAAAGGCGGCGGACGATGGATCGCCGGGCACATGTACGGTTTGCGGCCGCAGTTCGGGCTGCCCCGTAAGTGCGATACGGCGGCCACCATCTTGATCTTCATCGACCGTGACCTGGGCTCCGAAATGGCGCAGCAGATGTTCCGTATGATCCCGGCAGGGGCGCGGTTCAATGACCGTGGTAACGCCGGGCGCGTTCAGGCCGGCCAGCAGCACGGCGGACTTAATTTGGGCCGAGGCCACGGGCAGGCGGTAGTCGATTGGCGTTAGGCGATTGCTGCCCACCACGGTGATCGGCAGACGGCCGCCCTCCGCCGCCTCGAATTGTCCGCCCATTTGCTGCAAGGGCGTGATTACCCGCTGCATGGGCCGCTGCCGCAGCGAAGCATCGCCGGTGAAGACGGAAGTTATGCCATGGGAAGCGGCCAGGCCCAGTAACAACCGGGCCCCGGTGCCGGAATTCCCCAAATCCAACACATCGCCCGGCGCCAACAGGCCGCCGACACCCAGACCGTTGATCCGCCAAACGCCACCTGCTTCGCTCTCGCTTCGCTGTATGTCCGCGCCATAGGCACGCAGGGCCTGGGCCGTGGCCAATACGTCCTCTCCCTCCAGCAAACCGTGAACAACGGTTTCTCCGACGCAAAGCGCGCCCAGGATCAAAGCCCGGTGCGAAATCGATTTGTCGCCAGGCACGGCAATGCTGCCGTATAGGCCCGTACCTGAAGGCGTCGCGGGATGCGCGGTCTGGTGGGTCACGTCTGCCTGCCACTTTCATTTACTGGGGCTGTTGCGCCGGCCAAATATCGTCGCCCGGTCACCGGGTGCCTTGCCTATCATAATGCCGTGACCATCGCCAGATGGAGGATGTGGAAATTCTGTTGACATAGATGCCGCATGTTCTCTATTGGAATGCGCCGGTCGTCCTTAGAAGTTCGTCCGGAGCACAGATCATTTGGGAGACATTAATAGTGGCCAAGCCGGAATGGGGTACCAAGCGAACATGCCTGGGTTGTGGTGCCAAGTTTTATGACATGGGCCGCAGCCCGATTACCTGCCCAGCCTGTGATGAACCTTTCGCCGTGGCGGCGCCGAGCCGCTCACGCCGTAGCCGCAAGGAAGAACCAAAGCCGGCGGCACCGGCAGCGGTAGTGGCAGCGGATCAGACGGTCTCGACCAAGGATGATGAGGTCGAGGCCTTGGCGGGTGAAGTCGATGATTTACTCGACGATGATGATGATGACGAGGATGACGCCATTGCCACCCTTGCCGATGATGACGACGACGAAGACGAAGACGTTCTGGCGGAAGCCGACATCAGCAAGGACAAGATTTCCGACGAATGATCTAAAACCGCCGACGAAAATCAAACGGTGGACAGAAAAATTCGTTTTGGGCGCAGTTTGGTCTTGAATTGACCGCCACCGCGCCCTAGGTTCCGCCCGTCGCGTACCCAGGTCCCTGGGCGCAGCGAAAAGCATACCCAGTTTCGGGGCCATAGCTCAGTTGGGAGAGCGCTTGAATGGCATTCAAGAGGTCGTCGGTTCGATTCCGTCTGGCTCCACCAAAGTTTCCAAGGGGTTAGCCTGAACAAGGCTAACCCCTTTTTGGTTCAAGTCACCACTAGGTCACCACGGAAGCGGGATCTTTCCGGACGAAGCCGCTTGCTCGTCGAGCCGATGATTTCCCCGCATCTTGCGCCCGTGTTTGCTGCGCAAGGAAATTTCCATCGCCAAATTATCCATGCTACGCTTGAAGCACGGCTTATGCCCTGGAAGCACTGCCCAAGGATGGATGGTTGAATGCGCCGACCTTTTCAAAATTTTGCTCTTGAAGCCGGTGATAGGCTGGAAAAGGTTGGCCGACCGGGACGGGTCTGGGTCGTCGAACATTTGGTAAAGCCATGGGGTGAGCCGCCCCACGCGGTCATCGTTGACGACAATAACCATAACGAAACACGCATGCTGGCGCAGTCCGTGCTTTGCGACACATCCAGGTATCGCCGACTCCAAGATGCGAACAGAGTGCCGGGGCCGGGCGACTTCAAGCGGAGATGAGAATGAAAGCGGATACTATTTGGGCAATACTCGATTGAAAACCATATTAGGTGGGATAGATCAATCTACGGGGAAAGCGATATGAAAATCTTGGGCATTTCAGGTAGCCTGCGGGCGAGTTCGTTCAACACGGCCCTGTTGCGCACGGCCCAGAAACTTGCGCCCGATGGCATGGAGATCGAGATTGCCGATCTTTCCAGCATTCCGCCCTATAACGAGGATATCTATGCCAGCGGTTTTCCCGATGCGGTGGAAACCTTCCGTGGACAGATCGCCGCCGCCGACGGCCTTTTGATCGCCACCCCGGAATATAACTACTCCACTTCCGGGGTGCTGAAGAACGCCATCGACTGGGCCTCCCGTCCACCCGATCAACCCTTCAATAACAAGGCGGTGGCGGTGATGGGGGCCAGCGCAGGCAAGGCGGGGACTGCGCGGGCGCAGTATCATTTGCGTCAGGTCTTCGTCTTCCTCAATGGCCATATGATCAACAAACCCGAAGTCATGGTCGGCGGCGCCAGCCAAGCGTTCGATGAAAATGGAAACCTGCTTGACGACGTGGCCAAAGACCTGATCGGCCAATTACTCGTTGCCCTGCGGGACATGAGCGGGCGCATGGCTCTCTGACTATGTCTCGCATTCGAGGTTGACGGTATGGCCTGGACGTTCGGTGATGGTCAGAGAACCGGTTGCCATAGTGGGAAAGACAGGCTCAGATCAATCGAGGGCGACCAGATTTCCTGCTACGCTCTTGCCGTCGCGCCCCGCTTCCACATCGTATCGAACCTTCTGGCCTGCAACCAAACCAGACATGCCAGCTTGTTCTACCGCAGAAATGTGCACGAAGGCATCAGATCCGCCTCCGTCCGGCTCGATGACGCCAAAGCCACTGACTGTGTTGAAAAATTTCACTGTACCCACTGGCACGTCGTTTTCCCTTCCTAGAGCGCATTCGAAGAAAATGCGCTCAGACTCTTAAGAATCGAACAATTGAACCAATTACTTACGTCGCGCCAAATAAGCTACGGTGGCGACTCCGATTAATTGAAAATTGTTCCAACATTTCACCGGCCCTGCGTTCAGCCTGCAATTTTATTTCCGTCGCGAGCTCATGATCCCCAAATGTATCTGGGCAAGCGGATTGCCCTGTTCGGCGGCTGCCCGGAATAGCCTTGCCGCGACATCATGATCTTGCGCCACGCCCCGGCCTTCCTGATACATCAGGCCAAGGTTAACCTGAGCTTCAGCGTACCCTTGCTCTGCCGCTTTGCTGTACCACCGCGCGGCTTCTGTTGCGTCCTGCTCCACGCCCCGGCCTTCATCATACATCGAGCCCAAGCAGAATTGTGAACGGCTGGCACCTTGATCCGCAGCACGGCGGAATAGTTCCATTGCCTTCGCCGGATCTTCCACCACTCCTAGGCCTCGAAGATACATATCGCCCAAGTTATGCAGTGATGGCCTAAAGTCCTGGTCGGCCGCCATCTGAAACCACTTGGCGGCTTCTCCGTGGTCCTGCTCGACGCCATCGCCCTCATCGTACATGACACCGAGATTATGTTGTGCCTTTGCCAGGCCCTGATCCGCGGCCAGACGGCACCACTTCGCCGCCGCGTTAATATCCTTAGGGACGCCTTCACCCTGGCGGTACAGCTTAGCCAGGCTGAGCTGGGCGCTGGCATCGCCTTGTTCCGCCAATGCCGCGACAATCCCGGCCGCCATGTCCATTTTTTACCTCTTACCATTCCGCAGCCGCACCCGAGGCCCGCCGCCGTTCACCCCGACAATGATCATGCCCGCCACCTGATGCCTCGTTGGCCGCTGTTTAGAAACTCGATACCCTTGGCTTCCAACGCAAGCTGTATGCTGTCCGCACTCGCCTTGTGCACCCCCTTGTCGCGCTCAAGCCTCGTAACGGTATTAATTGAAATACCCGCCGCGTCCGCAAGTTCTTTCGTGGTAAGCCCAAGCACCGCTCGCGCCGCTCGGATAACCTGATCCATTTGACCGCTCCTCCAGACCCGTGGGTAGGCGCGTGGCACCCAGGATGCTCCGGGACGGTGTGGGGTACATCGGGCAAGCCGCGCCCAGGCATTGGGTCGCATAATGGCTTGGTAACGCCAGCAAATAAATCAGATTAACCGCGACAGGCTCCAAACCGTCCAGAATCTGGGAAGCAGGTCACAAGCAAAATAAAGGCCGCCCCTCCCCTCAGAACGGCGACCTTGATTGTAAGCAGATAAGTTCGGGCGCAAGCCCCTTTAACGGGCCTTGGCCATTTCCTCTTTACGCAGCAGCTTTGCGCAACTTGGCTTCAGCCGCCAGCTGCTTACCCTTTTCAAACTGTTCCTTGTAGTAAGACGACAGGTCGGAAGCACTAATGTCAAAAAGTGACCCGCCACCTTCATAATGTTTAATGATGGAGCGACCGATAGCATAGGTCGAAGCGCCCGATACGACCGGCAAAGACGCCATGCCGATGGCCCAACCGATGCCTGGAATAAGTTTAAACGCGCTGGAGGCAACCATTTTGCCAAGACCAAAGCCAAGAACGCCACCGGCAAGTGCAGATAGTGTATTGCGCGCGGCATTATCTGAAAATGGCTTGCCATAAAGTTCAGATAGACGTTGGATCATACGCAGTTGGATTGCAATCACAGCCGCGATATCAAAAGCCGGCACCGGCACAATGCCAGCGGCTACAGACGCGATGACGTAATCCTTGATTTCGTTTTCCGCAACGAGCTTACGGGACATATTAACCTCTGAAGCCGTAGCGGTTTGTCCGGAAGCATCGGTTTCGGGCGTTTCCGCCGCCGCTTTATTGACCATTTTTCTCTCCATTGTCAGAACGCAGCCCAACAGCTGAGCTTATATGAAGGCGCCGATAAAATGGAAAATACAGACTTATCCTATGGCGCGCGAGGCTTGGCACCCACACTACCAGTTTATGAGCTGTATTGGAAGCGCTAGAGAAAGCGATTGCTATTTTCTTAAAACAAAAAATCTAACAAAAACTTGATGAAATAAGCTGCAAATAGCGCAATAAATCATTAGCAGCATTTTTCCCTATCCACGATTGAATACATCATGACCGGGTCGCCTCATTTGCCCATTGTTTTTTGCTTTTCGGGACAAGGATCACAGTACTTCCACATGGCGGCTGAGCTATATCGTGAAGATACAGTTTTCAGACAATGGCTACAGATCGGGGACGATTTGGTGCGCGCCCATTCGGGTGTTTCGGTGATCGACGCACTTTACGATACTGATCGTAGCCCCGCGGACCCTTTTTCCCTGCTTGAAGAAACCCATCCGGCAATATTTTTGATTCAATACGCGCTGGCCAAATTCTTGCTTAATAATGGCGTGCGGCCCGATCAATTGATGGGGGTCAGCCTCGGCGAATTTACGGCAATGGCACTTTCGGAGATGACGGCCTTCGACCAGGCCCTAGAGGTAATCTGCGCCCAACCCGGAATTTTTCAAAAAACCTGCCAACCTGGAGGCATGATCGGCGTCCTTGGCAATCCCGAACTTCATAGTGATCTGCCCGGAGAAAGTGAAATCGCAGGCATCAACGCAGATAATCATTTCGTTATTGCCGCGCTGACCAATACACTTGACGATATTGAAGGCGCACTAACATCGCGCAATGTTGCCGCGCAACGTCTGGCCGTTCCGTTCGCCTTCCACTCAAAATGGATTGAGCCTGCGGCCGAGGAGCTTGTGAAGGTCTTTCCTGGCGCTTGCAAACCACCGCGCTGGCCTATTTGGTCAAGCCGCAGCGCTTCTCAAATTGGGCTGCCCGACAAAGAGTTTTTCTGGCAAACTGCGCGGAGACCCATGCGGGTTCGCGATACCATTCGCAACATCGAGAAAAATGGCGGGGCTATCTATGTGGACCTGGGCCCGTCGGGAACACTTGCGGCTATTTTACCGCAGGTCTTGAAGCCCGATACACCGTCAAGAATCCTCGGCATTCTGTCTCCTTTCGGCGGCCTAAAGAAGAGATTAGAAGCCGTTCTAAGCTTAGCTTCCAGCTAACATCCAGCCGGCCCGGATCACGCCTTGTTCCTTTCCCGGGCAAGGTACGAATAAACGCTTGGTATAACGAATAGCGTCAGTAAAGTTCCCACGGCCAAGCCGCCGACGACCGATACCCCGATTGCCTGACGTCCCATGGCACCCGGTCCGGACGCCAATGCCAACGGCAGCACGCCTAGGATCATTGCGCCTGACGTCATCAGGATCGGACGCAAGCGCATCTCGGCAGCTTGCAGCACCGCTTCACGTTTATCCAGACCGTCTTGTTCCTGAAGTTGATTGGCGAATGCGCAAATCATGATGCCGTGCTTGGTAATCAGGCCCACGAGCGTGATAATGCCGATCATGGAGTAGACGTTGGACGTATGTCCGCTCAGCAGCAACGCGCCAAGGGCACCTGCCACCGCCAACGGAACAGTAAGCAGCACGACAAACGGATCGCGAAAACTCTCGAATTGCGCTGCGAGAACCAGGAAGACGACAACCAGCGCAAGTCCGAACACAAACGTCGCACTGCTTTGACTTTCCATGAAATCAAGCGACTGCCCCGTAAGAGAGTAGGATGTTTCAGACGAAAGCTCTTGCGCCAAGACTTTTTCAAGCGCGGCCAAGCCCTGTCCTAAACTTACCCCCGGAGCCAAACTGGCGCTCAACGTGGCAGAGCGAAGTTGGTCATAGTGCGCGAGCGACGCCGGCACGGTTTCCGGCGTCACCGAAGCCACCGCGGAAAGTGGGATCATGGCATCGCCACGTCCGTGCATATAAATCTGGTCGATATCCTGGGGGCTTGAACGGCGTGAGGCATCAAGTCGAATGCGCACGTCAAATTCCTTGCCGTTATGCTCGAACTTGCCCGGCGTACTGCCGCCAAATAGGGAACCGAGCGTCGCGCCGATTTCCGCTTCGGTTGTGCCCAATATGGCCGCTTGATCGCGATCCACATTAATGTTGAATGCCAGGGAATCAAGTCGCAGATCACTTCGAACACTGAGCAGTTCAGGCAACTTGGAAGCCTTTGCCTGAAGACGGCTCATAATCGCGTTGAGATTGCCATAGTCCTTTACTGTCTTAATGGCGATGGCAACCGGTTGGGAAGAAGCCCCGGATCCGAAACTTGCCGGAATGATTGGAAAAGCTTGAACGCCCGGCAAGGCAGCCAATGGGCCCCACAAAGCGCGTTGCACGTCTTGTACGGAAATATTGGGGCGTTCTTTCCAAGGTTTAAGTACAGCAAGTACAATGCTTTTATTCAGCGCCGGTCGTCCCGCCAAAGCAAGTCGGGATTCAAGTGCCGGGGCATGTTTGGCAATGATGGCTTCGATTTTTTTTGTGTACTTGTTGGAATAGTCAAAATTGGCATTGGTGGGGCCTTGCGCGAAAACGACAAGGTTGCCTTGATCTTCCAGCGGAACCAATTCCGACTTAAGCTGGGTATTGATAAAATAGGCCCCCGCTGCAACAGCAATAGCTAATACCACCATTAAGGGCCGAACGATTAATGTCAGGTTCAGGATAGAACGGTACTTCCGGGAGACCTTGCCAAGAAAGCTGTCTACAAATCTTCCAAAAGCACCGCCGCTTTCAGCTTTAAGAACGCGGGAACTCATCATCGGCGACAAGGTCAGGGCAACGAAACCGGAGATAACCACCGCGCCTGCTAGCGTGAAGGCAAACTCTTTAAAAAATTGTCCGGTGATGCCAGGCATAATTCCAACAGGAATAAACACGGCCGCCAAAGTGATCGTCGTTGAGACAACAACAAAGGTGATCTCGTTCATGCCCTTCTTCGTTGCTTCGATAGGGGGCAGGCCCTTTTCCAGATGCCGGTGCACGTTCTCGACCACGACGATTGCGTCATCGACAACAAGTCCAACAGCCACCACCAAAGCCAAAAGGGTTAGCGTATTCAGGCTGTAACCCAACGCGGACATAATGGCCAGAACGCCGATAATCGATATAGGTATCGCAACCAGCGGCACCAAAGAAGAGCGCAAAGACCCCAAGAATAAAACAATAGTTATCAGCACCAGCACAAAGGCTTCGCCAAGCGTCCAATAGACTTCGTCGATTGATTTTTCGATAAAAATGGTACCGTCAAAAACGATTTCCATTTTCATGCCCGCTGGCAAAGTACTTTTCAGTTTGTCGATCAGCGCGCGTATGTCGTTTGTGACGTCAATAGGATTGGCGGTCGCGGTCCGGATCAATCCTAAGCCGACGGAGGCCTTACCATTTACCCGCATGGTGTTAATTTGCTGCGTACCGCTGAATTCAGCCTTTGCAACATCATTCAAACGAATCAAATAGTCAGGCCCCGCGTCAACAACCAAGTGATTGAATTCCTTGGCCGTGCGCAAAGCTGTGTTTGTACGCAAGCTATAGCGTCGAGCCTTGGTATTGATTTCACCCGCGGGGAGCGTAATGTTGCGCGCGACTACCGCACTTTCAATATCGGCGACTGTGAGGTTGCGTTCGGCAAGCTCCTCAGGATCGACCGCAATGCTCATTTCATAGTCGCGGCTGCCCAACAACTGAATCGTGGCGATCCCGTTGACGTTCCTGAAACTGTTCAGCGCAAAGCGTTTCAGGTAGTCCGTGATGGCGAGTGAATCCATGCGATCGCTTGTAACCGCCAAATACATGAAGGGCTGCGCGTCTGGGTCGAACTTCGCAACGACCGGTGTATTGGCATCGTCAGGTAAAGTGCCTTCGGCCTTGCTTACCAAGGCGCGGACGTTATTGAGGGTTGCCCCCGTATCTTTTCCCAGTTTGAAGGTAAGCGTTATTACGCTACTTCCAGACGTGCTGCTCGACGTCATGAAACGAAGACCGTCGATCCCGCCGAGCTGTTCTTCAAGGGGCGTGGTAAGTTGCTGCTCGACCAAAGCGGGTGCCGCGCCGGGATAGGTGGTCGTAACCGAGACAACCGGGCTTTCAACCCTGGGAAGCTGGCGCAATGGCAGGTTTTGAAGCGCGACGATCCCGGCAAGAACAATAAGGATGTTCAAGACGATGGTGAAAACCGGGCGGTCAACACAAAAGCTGGAAAGGTTCATTTGTCGCCGCCCTGACCCACGAGGGCAACAGGGGCGCTGTTTCGCAGTTTGATCTGGCCTTCAGTTACCACCAAATCACCTTCGGCGATGTCGCCCAAGACCTGCACATTGTCGCCCGACCACAAACCTGTCGTCACCGGGATCATCTTTGCTTTGCCGTCCTTTACAGTAAAAACGGAAAAACCATTTACCACCGGAACAAGGGCTTCATTAGGAATTGTTACCGCATTGGGAATTTTTTTCAGAATAATCGAGATAGACACGAACATGCCCGGCCGCATCTTCCCCGGCTCATCAAGTTCAGCCCTCACCTGAAGTGACTTGGTCGCCACGTCTAGCGCAGGATCTATAAATGTGATCTTGCCCGAATGACGGTCGCCAGGCGCGGCCGAGGACCATATGGAGACCTCCTGGCCGACCCTCATTCGTGCAAGTAGCTTCTGCGGGACAAGGAAGCGTGCCTGCATCGGCGTCATTGAATAAATAGTCGTTAGCGTCTCTCCAGGTGCTGCATAATCACCCAGTTCAACATTTAACGCGCCCAACACGCCATCGGACGGTGCCCGTACTTCCGTATGCCGAAGACCAATCTGCGCTTTTTCCACCGCGACCTGCGCCTGCAAAGCGTCTAATTCGGCCGTGGCTAGCTTAGTCTTGGCAACTGCTTTTTCCCGGATCAGTACTCTCATGCGGCGAACCAAATCCAGCTTTGCTCTATGGGCATAGATTGTCGATTTAAGTTGTGCTTTCTCAACCGCGTCATCAAAGCGGAAAAGAATGTCCCCCTTTTTTACTTTAGCGCCGTCACGTACAAGTACTTCAGCAATACGGTCATCTATTTCTGCACGTATCGACGTCTCTCGGTGCGCATGGATATAACCGACTGCATCCGAACTATCGATTAAGGTCATGGCCATGGCTTTGACCGCAACGACATTGGTCTCGGGTGCTTGGGCTGAAGCATTGAAGGTTGTGCTCAGAAGTACAGTTAGGAGGGCAGCGTATCGCAGGCGCTTCATGAGGGCATATTCCTCGCGTTTGATTTGGCCGGGCGGTACTTGGAATGATACTTGCTTGAACCTCGGCTGAAAACCGTTATGTTTCAATTATTTATAGGTCGCAATCTGCGGTTTCCCGAACTACTGTTTATCGAAGGGATCTTCAAGGGGATCGAAAATGAACCGTCGAGTTGTCACATTGGCGACTATGAAAGGGGGCAGCGGTAAAAGCACGATTGCCGTTTGCCTTGCCGCCTATTGGTGGAAAAAGGGACTTTCCATAGCTCTTATTGATGCCGACCCGCAGCGGTCTGTCATGCGCTGGAAAGCGACCGGCAACGCGCTTGAAGGATTAAACGCCGAACCGGCAGATGATCAGAATGTTGCTGCCGCCATCTCCAAGTCGCTTGATGCCGGCATTGAGCGGATTGTTGTCGATACGCCCGGCTTTCGTGCACCAGTTACCGAAACCGCTTTGGATATGGCAGGGCTTTGCCTAATCCCCGTACGTCCGTCGCCGGTGGATTTCGAAGTTGCCGCAGACAAGGTTGACCTTATTGCAGACCTAAAGTCTACTGGCTCCAAAGGGCCACTCTCATATCGCTTTCTCATGACACAAATTATCAGGGGTAGTGTGATCGCAAGACACATGCGCCAGGAAATGGAGGCTGCCGGTTATCCACTGTTGGATGCTGAAATACACCACCGGGTGGCCTATGCCGAAACAGCCCTTATGGGATCAACCCCTAGTCTTAGTCAGGTCCGTGGTGCGGCCGCTCGTGAAATAGCTGCGCTGGCGGCTGAAGTCGATAGCTATATGGAATAACAAGCCATGGCCAAAAAACTTCCCGGACTAACCCGCCGCGCTCCTGGTGTTACGGACGCTGCGCCGTCAGCTCCACGAACCAAGGCAGGCAAGCCGAGACCTCAACAAACGGCCCCGCGAACGGAAGATGCTCGTCATGTGGAAGGGGTGATCCTGCCCCCGGAAACAGGGGAAAATATGTTGACTGAGCGCCTTGCCGAGGCCCGTATCATCGTTGAGCGTAGCGCCAATTGGGCAATTGTTGGCGGTGCGGTGCCGATCCCCGTGATCGATGCCATCGCAATCAGCGCAATGCAGCTCGCAATGCTGAATGAGCTAAGTACAAATTACAATGTTCCGTTTGAGAGAAACCGCGGCAAAGCGGTGATTTCCGCACTCGTCGGCGGGGCGATTCCTTATTTGGCGGCTGTTGGGATCAGCGGGATGCTCATGAAAGCCATGCCGGTAGTCGGCTGGGCGGCTGGAATAACGACCGCGGCACTTCTTGGTGGCGCGACCACTCGCGCTATCGGCAACGTGTTCATCCAGCACTTTGAAGCCGGTGGGACATTTCTGGATTTCGACCCCGTCGCAACCCGGGATTACTTCCATCAGGAATTCCGCAAAGCAAAACGCAGCTAGCGTAGTTCTTTCCATGTTAAGACCGAGCCGGCTTCCCCCCACCTGTGCGATTTGCGCCAACCGGCCTCATCGGCTTTTTCCTCGATGCGGAACCAGCGTCCACCTTTGCCTGCATCAATCCTTGTAGTCGCACAATATTGACCACCGTTCAGATGGCGGATCCCTTTTCCCGAGCGATTGATATTGCCCTTAATGCGACATTGGGATGGCCATGCGTCGTGCGGCCAGAAGGTTTGAAACGCTCGCCTATTCGAATACCACGCGCTTGATCGATACCGATACTCTAGCGCTTTTGCCGGGTGTGAATTTGGTTGTCCGATGCCAACAAGACGATCACCCCGACCAACGGACTAAACAGAAAAGAAACCAAAAAATTCCCAAAGAATCCGAATCTCTTATCCCTTCCAAGCACGCCGATAATCCAGCTGGCGGCGATCCATGCCGCGACAAACCAGGGGTTCAAAAGTATCAGGGTCATTGGTTGTTACCCTCCTTCGAAACGGGAGTTGAGTTTCGTTTCACTGTTGTTTTAGCAACATCCCAATCCAGCGGCTTTTTGTATTTGGCTACTGCATTGAAAGCCTTGCCGTCATGACTGACGATATAGATTTCCGTGTTGGTCACAAGTCCATTTTCATCAAATGCTAGCGGGCCTGTAACACCGGAGAATGGCTCTTCAAATCGCATAATACGAAGCTTATCGGCCAATGCGGTCGATTGAACAGAGCCAATTTTAGCTACAGTAAATTGAAGAAGCCTTATTGCATCATATCCAACTGCAGCCAAGGAATCCGGTAATTTGTCGTATTTCGCCTTAAATCGTTTCAGGAAATTTTTCGCTTCGGACGATTGATCGTTTTGATCATACAATGAAACACCGGAAACACCGCGCATGTTCTTCTTGCCGGCAATTTGTTCTACCTGAGGCGAGAGAACTGCATCGGTTCCGATTATAGGCTTGTTTAGGCCGAGCTCGCGTGCCCGTTTAATAAAACGACCGATGGAAATACTCGAAAGGGAATTGACAAAAAATCCATCGATTTCATCTACAGTGAAAAATGAATTGTCCAATATCGACGCTAATAGCCGGTCGATGGACCGCGTTTGGTTGGCAAGAGAGCCATCATAGACGACGTTTCCCCCGTGTTTGGTCAGCCAACTTCGAAACAAGCCAGCAGAATCTTTAGCCTGTGACGTGTCATCTGACAGGACAACAAATTTCCTGAGCCCCATTTTAACAACATGGTGCGCCATAATCGTTGCCATGTCCTTGCTGTCGGGCTGTAGGGCAAATACGTAGCTAAAGTCATGATTGGTCAGCGAAGGGGCTGTGGCATGGCTCGATAGGTAAAGAATCTTGTGTCGGTTATAGATACTGCTTGCCGGAATTGCCGTATCGGACCAATGGTGTCCAATGACAGCGAGAAGGTCCCTTTTACGGGCGACGTGGCTTGCCAACTCCAGAGTGTCCGCAACAATCCTTTCAAGTTCGGTATCTTCCGTGTAGGCGCTCTCTTCTATTCTAAGGACTTCAAGCGGGCGACCGTCTATGCCACCGTCTCGATTGACATCATTAACGGCCATTGTAATGCCTTCGAGAAAATCGTCGTCCATGGGCGGAGGAGGCAGAACCACCGCAACGCGTAAGGTCTCGGCTTTGCCTGATAATATGTTCCCCAGGTGGTCGGTTTCCTGCAGATACGCAGTGAACAAACCAATGGCCACGACAAAGATAACCGCAAGGAAGATCAGGATCCTGTTCCGGGTTTTTCTGTTAGGCTCCGGGCTTCCCATGGTTCTACCTGTCTCCCCCAAGGATGATCGGCAAACCGTCTTTACCTGCCCCGATCACCACTGTCTTAGCATTGGGTGAAGTTGCAAGTTCCTTCGTCGCCTGAATGCCCTGCCAGCGTATCAAATCGGACGTCAGACTTTGTTTGATAATGTTCTGATAGTCCTTAATTCCGCCCGCTTCGATCTTCTTGCGCTCCGCTTCCTTATGCTCGATCTCCAGGCGGTAGGTGTAGGCTTTGCGTTCTTCCAACAAAGCCAACTTGTTTTCGATGGCCTTTCGCACCAGTTCCGGCAACTCAACCGACCGCACCAGAACGTCATCGATAATGACGTAACGGTCTTCGACGTTTAGCAAACTGCTAATCACCAATGTCTCCAAGAAGCCCCGTTTCGAGGTATAAACTTCTTCTGGGGAATATTGACCGACGGCACGACGCAGCACCGCTTCGGTTTCCGGGAATACCACTTTGTCGAGATAGCTGGGGCCCAGCGTTACATGCATCAAGGGTAACAAGCGTATGTCGGGGCGATATCGGATGGCGATTTTCATGTCGATGGGCAAGCCACCCCTGGTTAGCAGTTGAAAAGTCCGTTCCTTTGTTTGTAGGCGAACGTTGTAAACGTGCATGCGGTTCCACGGCCAAATGATATGCAGCCCTTCGCCGTAAATCTCTTCCATGTCGGTGCCGGAAAATACGTCGTAGAGCACGCCCGATTCCCCAGAGCGGATAAGAATGACGATGCGGTCCCAGAAAACGAAGACGAGGCCAAGGACGGCGACAAGCATTAGAGACAGGACAATATTTACCTGGCGCCTTTTCTGAATACGCAGCAGTTCCTGAAGTTCGAGGTCTTCGTCATCCAAGCAACCATAAATCCTTATCGCTATCCCGGTAGAGCATTATGCTATCAATAATCACGATATTCCAGCGTCCAGTAGTGATGGCTAAAGAATATAAAGTGCGAGAAGATAAACATGCGTTTATTAGCGATCAGCGACCTGCATCTATCGAATACGCGGAATCGTGAAGCACTTGAAGCCCTGGCGCCGCATCCGGATGATTGGTTGATACTAGCCGGCGATATCGCCGAGCGGCTGGCGCAGGTTCGATCAGCCTTCGCCCTGCTTGTGACGCGGTTTAGCCGGGTAATTTGGGTGCCTGGAAATCATGAACTTTGGACCCTGCCGGATGAAACCTGTGGCGGCGGCGAGGGCAAGTATCTGGCTTTAATCTCATTGGCCAGGGAGTTTGGTGTTGTCACACCGGAAGACCCTTATCCAGTTTGGCTGGGGCCAGGCGGCCCCTGCCTGATTACCCCCCTATTCTTGCACTACGACTACAGTTTTAGACCGGACGAGGTTTCGATTGAGGACATGATACCCTGGGCAGAGGAACAACATTCAGTTTGCGCCGATGAACTTTTGTTGGAAACGACGCCCCATGATACAGCCTTGGAACTATGCGCCGCACGCCTCGCATATAGCGAACAGCGTTTGGAAGAGGCCGGAAATGAGCTTCCGAAGGTTCTTATCAATCATTACCCCCTACGCAGAGACCTGGTCCATATCCCGCGCATTCCGCGCTTCATTCCCTGGTGCGGGACAAGGCACACAGAGGGCTGGCACCAGCGTTTTAATGTTAAGATCGCCGTGTCGGGCCATCTGCATGTTCGCCGCACCGACTGGCGCGATGGAACCCGGTTTGAAGAAGTCTCTCTTGGCTATCCAAGACAATGGAATTCCACAAGAGGTCTTGAAAGCTATCTACGTGAAATTCTACCTGGACCACCTAATACATAGCGAAATTCCCAAACAGGCTCGCAGCTGACACGGCTTGGGCGTTAACTCTGACGCTTGCCGGTTCCGGGTGTCTCAATGCGACGGCCATTGCGTAGTCCTGGACCGGCTTGAGCCGCATAAAAAACCACTCCTCAGGATTCCCATCATCAAGGCTAAAAGCTTCTGGGTCCAAATTGAAGGCGAAGCTATCAAGCGGTATTGAAAGCCCTTTCCCGACAGCCTTGATGAAAGCCTCTTTCAAGGTCCAAAGGCTAAACAATGCTTCATTCAATTCGCTTGCCGGCAATCTCTTAAGCAGCGCGACCTCTGCCGGTGCAAAGTATCTGTCCGCCAAATCCAAGGTCAAAAGGGTGCGTTTACGTGTTTCCACATCAATACCCAAATCGAGATCCAAGCCCAAGGCGACAGCCGCCATTCCCCGTGTATGGGAAAGATTAACTCGAAGTTTTGGGCTGCCGGTCGGCATGATTGCTTCCGGTTTGCCAAAATCATTAACTGTAAATCGCCACGTTTCCTGAGCTTTGGAAACAACCGCGGACAACATAGCTCTCACCAGAGCATGCCCCGCCACATACACAGCCCGATCATGGTCAAAGTGAAAACGGTCGGCGCGCGCCCGTTCTTCATCGCTGAGCATTGACCGCAGGTTCGGCCAATCCTTGTCGGAAATACCATCAACTTCAATCCAGCGGATCTCAATGACATTTCGATCCGGTAGGAAACCATAACTTAAAGGTGGCATGGACTTGTAACGCCGCAATAACCTAGCTAACGTTCTTCAGGTGGAGGGTAGCATTTTACTAGCACGGAAAGCGGGGGAAAAGCGATGACCGTTTGGATGTTTCCGGGGCAAGGCTCCCAGGTCAAAGGAATGGGCAAGGGTCTATTCAATAACTTCGCGGATTTGACGCAAACGGCAAACGATATCCTCGGCTATTCAATCGAAGAACTGTGCCTAAACGATCCTGACAAGAATCTTGGCGTTACAAGCTACACGCAACCTGCCCTTTTCGTCGTAAACGCCCTAACCTGGCGGCGTTACAGAGAAGGAAATCCCGAGCTTCCCACGGCCTTATTGGGCCATAGCCTTGGCGAATACAACGCCTTGGAAGCGGCAGGTGTTATCGGCTTCGCAGATGGATTGCGACTGGTTCAAAAGCGCGGCGCCCTAATGGCCGAAGCACCGGCAGGTGGCATGGCTGCCATTATTGGGCCGGGTGAAGCTGAAATTCGCACAACACTTGCTGACAATGGCCTTAACGCCATCGACATCTCTAACTTCAACACACCTAGTCAAACAATTGTTTCCGGCCTCAAGGAAGATATCGCCCGTGCCGCCGAAGTATTCCAATCTGACAGCGTCGGTTTTATCACCCTGAGGACAGGCGGGGCTTTCCATTCGCGCTATATGGGATCCGCACATAAGGAGTTCACGGAATTCCTTACCAATTTCTCTTTTGCCGCCCCGGAAATTCCCGTAATTTCAAATCTGTTTGCGACACCCTACGAGGCAGATGCTGTCGCGAAGACGCTTGCCGGGCAAATCATTGAAACGGTGCAATGGGTGGACAGCATTAGATACCTTCTTGCGCTGGGAGAAGAAAATTTCGAAGAATTGGGCCCGGGCAGCGTGCTCACCCGTCTTGTGGATGAAATAAAGCTGTCGATACCGCCGGTCCAAGTAGATGCCACACAGGATACAAACAGCAACAGCAGTGGCCTGATAAATGACTGGAATAAAAGCCACGGCATAGGCACAGAAGTTTTGGTTGAAGGTTACCAGGGGCCTTTGACGACCCGGTCAGAGGCCATGATGTTGTTCGGCCACCGGGCGGCCGTATACCTAGAGGGCTACAACGGTTACTTCGAACTAACCCATATCCGTCCGGTATCCTAATTATGGTAACGCTTGAAAGTCTCGGCTCCGCCGATTTCAAACGAAGGCACGGCCTGCGCCACGCCTATGTCGCGGGATCCATGGTGCGTGGAATTTCTTCCGTCGAAATGGTGATCAATATGGCGAGGGCCGGATTTCTCGGCTACTTCGGGACCGGTGCCTTGCACGATGACGCGATTGAAGAGGCGCTTTTGGCCATAAAGGCTGGGGTGTCTGATGGTCAGTCCTGGGGCATGAATCTGTTAAACAACGCCACTAATCCGCAGGCGGAAATGGATACCGTGAACCTATTCTTGCGGCATAATGTAACACGGGTGGAAGCGTCCGCTTATATGCAGATTACCCCTGCGTTGGTTGTCTACCGGGCCAAGGGGTTGCGCCCCAGGCAAGGTGGCGGGGTTGATGTGGAAAACCTTTTGCTGGCGAAGCTTTCAAGGCCAGAAATTGCCACGATTTTTATGGAACCGGCGCCGGAGAAGATCGTCAAGAACCTGCTAGACGAAGATCTAATTTCGCAACTGGAAGCCGAGTTACTTTGCCAGGTTCCCATGGCTGACGACATTTGTGTCGAGGCGGATTCGGGAGGCCATACGGATATGGGTGTTATGGCAACCCTGTTGCCGACCATCTGTCGTCTGCGCGATGAACTTTCCAATCAGCACGGATACGACATGCCCATCTGCGTTGGTGGTGCGGGTGGTATTGGCACCCCGGAAGCCGCCGCGACCGCATATATTTTGGGTGCGGATTTCATCCTGACAGGTTCGATAAACCAATGCACAGTGGAAAGCGGTACGAGCGATGCGGTTAAGGATATCCTGCAACAGATCAATATTCAGGATACGGATTATTGCCCTTCCGGCAGTTTGTTTGAACTTGGTGCAAAAACCCAAGTGGTGAAAAAAGGTGTTTTTTTCCCAGCACGCGCAAAAAAGCTCTACGACTTGTGGAAGAACCACAATTCCCTAGACGAGATCGACCCAAAGACCCGAATTCAGATTGAGGAGAAGTACTTCAAACGGAGTTTCGAAGATGTCTGGGATGAAACCTTCACCTATTACAAAAAGGCCGCGCCCGAAGAAGCCGAAAAAGCGGCCGCCAATCCAAAACAGAAAATGGCAATGATTTTTCGTTGGTATTTCGTACATACGATGCGCCTAGCCATGGACGGCACCGCTGGGCGGAAGATCGATTACCAGATACATTGTGGCCCGGCGCTCGGGGCATTTAATCAATGGGTCAAAGGAACCGAGCTTGATGATTGGCGGAACCGCCGGGTCGCCGAAATTGGTTTAAGGCTGCTGGAGGATACCGCTGAACTCCTGAATGAGCGCTTTGCCGCACTAAGCAGTCCGGCCCAGGTTCATTCGATAAGCGCCTAATTTTTCTGGACTAAACATCTAGGGCTTGCGGACATTTAAGAGATTCACACAGTCTCTGAAATGGATCAGGATTTAGGGAGAACAGCAGCCCTAGTTGCTTCCCCCAAGGATGATCGGCAAACCATCCTTACCTGCCCCGATCACCACTGTTTTAGCATTGGGTGACGTTGCAAGTTCCCTTGTCGCCTGAATGCCCTGCCAGCGTATCAAATCGGACGTCAGACTTTGTTTGATAATGTTCTGATAGTCCTTAATTCC
>ENA-OREN01000727-OREN01000727.1-marine-metagenome-genome-assembly--contig:-NODE-727-length-44378-cov-6.024920_pt1 | contig 44378 bp, 45 predicted proteins | sample MGYA00248624_ERZ508555 | MGnify/ENA primary metagenome ERZ508555 (study PRJEB26222, sample SAMN06267773) | marine metagenome | isolation source: Saanich Inlet, British Columbia, Canada | place... | reverse complement strand
TTGAAAACCTGTAAACAACTGAGACAGCAGCACCCGGAATCCATGTCTCTCCTTTGTTTTCTTCTGCAGTACAAATTGCAGCACGACTTAGAGACCAAGTACGATCCATGCCACAGAAAAAAGATGACCATATCCCCGCGCTTTTAAAATGAAGCAACTCCCCAAATTGATGACGCCAATAATCATGCTCTGACATATAGATATGCCTATGAGCCTGATCAGTAATTCTATTAGAAATATTATCCGCCCTTTGCAGTAAGCGAGCCGTTGTTACCCAGCGTATACGGTCATTTGTAACTTCACCTTCTTCATCAGACAAAATTTCATATGCCTTTTTGATCAGGTCAATCGCTTTATCCAAATATGAAAGTGACTGCCTATTCCTTTCATTGCTAAAGTGTATCCAAATTGCTGTCGCGAGTGTTGCAGTCAACACTGTCATAGAGAGTGATTCCGGTGTTATCCACAACGCAACATCTATCTTTGAAATCTGATCAACCAATAGCATAACAGCACCAAGTACAATCGGAATTGCCACTGCAGCTACCACCACTCCTGCCACGTCAGGAACTATTTTTTCAGCTTGCTTGAAATATGAATTAACTCTCATAAGCCCTCATTGAAAAATATGCATTTTGTCATTTTACATCCCTTGACAATACCAGATCACACATCACCTTCTGGTCCAACTCAACAACTTCTGCTGTCAGCAATGATAGAGTATCAATCACTATTAATTCAGCTATCCGATAGCACCCATAACATAACACTCTACATCATTGATTAGGAGTGATTAGCAGCTTTTTAGCTTTATTAATGAGCTTAACCGCATCCTTGATGTCACTGAATGGTGATCTTGCATCTAAAAGAACCTGCATTCCTTCAGCTGTCTGTTCAAGTGCTTCATAGACTTCTTTCTGCTTTGTGAAACACTCATTCACCTTTGCATTAATCATCTTGAGATCGGCTTCTGGGTACTGATGATCGCCCACATACATATCCATTTGTTCACCAAGTAATTGATCACATTTTGCGGGAAGCTCAACAACATATTTCCCTTTCCGCGCCATATCAGCAACAGCATCAACCATCCTAGGTATACTCCAGATTGCCGCTAATACTATGGATATGCCACCAATCACTATCACTCCTACTTTCATCTTTTCATTCCTCACTAAAGGGGACCTCGAAAAACCACTGATTTCGCAAGACTGATAACATAGAAACAGATAGTTACAAATGTAAATATCGTCAATCTAGAGGTTTTTCGAGGTGCCCTAAAACGTAAACGAGCACCTAGAAGAGATTGATCCACTACAGGAAGTAGTCAGAGACCATCCTGCTGAGCAGTCACCCACTCCAAAGCTGCCATCCTGAATGAGAACACCTGCATGTTCCACTCTCTATTTCGTGGAAAGTCAGCCAGCATTTCCACAACCTCTTTGACTCAAACGGCTGTAGGCATCCTCTCTATATTCAAATGCGGGTCTTCAGTCAATAAAAGGTGAACTTAGCCTAAGGCACTCTTACGAAGTACCCTTCCTCTGCTTTCATCTCGGTCAAGCTATTGAGGAATACCGGCGTACTTTCGAGGTAGCTACTCCACCTCAGTCCATCCCACCCCCACACTGATGTCGCTCCATGCTCGTCAAGAAAAGACTGAATACTTGCAGAGTCACTAGCATCCATGCCGCCGATAAGGTTCCATCCACCTACTAACGAATGAGAAGTTATGCTTTGACTGATAGTAATGCCGCAGGATGCAGGATTATCTGCACATGCCTGTACTTGGGACGTAATAGCAGCAGAAATAGCTGTTGCAACTGCAGCATCAATATCTGCCTGATTAAATCCTGACTGAACCGTAACCACGAGAGGATCTGTTCCTGCAGTAAACTCTTCCATTGCAGTAAAGCCATCACCATCAGAGTCAGATACCTCAGAAGATGATAAGTCTCCAATACGGTCTGTTTCCCATTCATCAGGAAGACCATCTAAATCGCTGTCTTGGCTGTACAGTGGGTCATCCGGAAAGGCATCAGCTATAGAGCTCTGATAACTACTCTCTGGGATATTGGTGTTCTTTAGAACCCAAGTTTCACTATCCTGTTCAACCCACTGCTTTACAATCCCCAACCCTTTGACCAACCAATAAATAGTTCTTGCTGTTTCATTGATGTTCTCCCCTTCAATACTGCCACTCATTGAAAACTCAACTTGAATCTTAACCGCCCTGAATGTACCAAGAACTGTTTCAACATCTTCAAAACCATAAAATGTTGAGCTAGATGTATAGCTAATCGGATAGCTTACGCCAGCAGAAGGAAAAACATACGTCGCCGTACCTGATGAATTTACTACGTCACCGGGGCTCATCGTGGCTGGTGCATAAACTATAGCCGGGGAAGCATCTATATAGTAATCCAATGTGCCAAATCCACTAATGTAAACACTCAACCCTCCAAGTCGATGTAATCGAATGCCATTATTCGTTGAAAAATACTGGGTTGTTCCTTCGCTGGAACTATACGGCCATGTTTCGACACCATTAATCGGAATGGAGTTTGTGCCAACACTATCTCTTGTAGTGTCCCATGAATAAAGCTCGTTATTGTATGTCCACTCATTTCCTGGCGCGATGGCAGCCCAATCAACTGTATCTATAATTTCAGCCACAGAAATACTTGGGATCACCCCTGCCAACAATAGAAATCTTACAATTGCTTTCACAACAACACTCCCCCTTCACGGACTATCTATCGAGGCTAACAGACTGACAAACATCATCACAACAGCCTGAGAGTGAAATATATTGATACATTTCTCCAGTTGCGCCGCGCCCACCTTCAAGGCAACATCAGTGCTATGAAGATAGCTCTCGCCCAATTCCTGCTTACTGCTTTCTCAACAGTTCAGGCACAACCACTCTCTGAGGTCGTGGAGCGTGAGTGCCTAGGGGAGACCAATCTTGCGGGGCTACTGGGTACAGTGATGCACGCCAACCTAGATGATGAGGCTGTGCATTGATCTCCAACTACCTCAAGCTAATTTACTGATGGAACTGCTCAACAAAATCATTGACTGGACCAACAGCAATTCGGGTTACCTTACTCTAATTCTGTTTGTTCTGACTATGCTGTTTGGGTGGATATCAGGCATATTCCGAACACTGAGACATAAACCTAAATTCAACATTGATACAATTAAGGGTCCCACACTTTGTGCTGTGCTCGATACAGGAATGAAGCATGAGGGGCAAGATGTTCTTAGAACTGCGATCTCTCTTTACCTTACAATTTCAAATGTAGGCTCTGCACCAGCAAGCATTGAAAAAGTCAAAGCCGGCTTCCATTGGAAGCTAAAGCCATTCAGTCGGCAATGGGTTCATAATAGGGTTTTCTGGTCCCAGCTGTCTGGTCAAACTGCTTTTTTAGAGTCTTTCCAACATGATATTGGAGAATCTATTCAAGTTTTTCCTTCTCTATTTCAAGTTGATCGCATACTAGGACAATCAACGCCAACATACTTGCAAGAAGGCCAAAACACCAATGGTATTGTCTACTTCGAGAGTGACGGTTGGGGAGGATGCTTCCCTATGCCTCATAAGAATGGTACAGCAACCATTCAGGTCCTAGTAGTCGACTCTTATGGGAACAAATACAAAAAAACTTTCTCTATACCTTTAATGTCCTGGGATGAGGCCAAGAACTACAACCCTTCTTTTGGGGAAACACTTGCCACGCTAAGAGGAGACAAAAACCTGACCGATCATTTTGAATCACTAAAAAAGAGCTACTTTCCCTCAATAACTACGTAAGCGTCTAGCAAACGCCACTATCCCCCCAATAGTTTCAGATCTTCGTTTTTCAAATTAAACGGCAGCAGGGCATTAACTTCCTCACCAGATTTAGCCCGAGGGAAATATTCAAACAGATAGTTGAGGTACCTCCAAGGCTCCAGCCCATTGGCCTTGGCGCTCTCTATCAGGGTGTACATGGTGGCGCTGGCCTCTGCACCCGCAGGACTTCCAGAGAATAGCCACCCTCTTCGACCGACTGCAAAGGGACGAATGGCATTCTCTGCAATATTGTTGTCGATTTCGATCTCACCATCTTTTAGAAAGGTGGTGAGTGTGGGCCACTGATTGTTGGCGTATTGTATGGCTTTTCCCAGCAGGCTATTGGGGAGTGTTTTGGTTTGGTATTTATCGAGCCATACACGGATCTTCTCCAGTACGATGACCGACTTCTCTTGCCGTATCTGATGGCGCTGATCTATGTTCATCTTCTCCCTGCGTGCCTTGCTCTCGATTGCGTAAAGTTTTCCGATTAGTTTGACGATCTGGTGGTGGACGGTTGTGGCTTTACGTCCATGGGTTGCATCCACAAATTTGCGTCGTACATGCGCCCAGCAACCGGCACGGTCAATTACCTCGGGCCGTTTTGAGAGTTCGTTGTAGCCAGAGTAACCATCCGTTACGCTGTAGAACTGGTTTTCACGAGAGGCATCTTCTCCCCTAAAGAGGTAGTGGAGGGGAATTTCTCCACTGCGGTTGGGGGAGTATTGGAAGCTGATCACCGGTTGATCCGGGGGGCCTCCTTTGTAGACCCACATATAGGATTTCTGACTATTTTCTCGACTGGGTTCATTCAGTACCTGTAGTGGTGTTTCGTCGATATGAATGACCTTTCCCAGAATTATATGCCGCCGGATGGCATCCATCAGAGATTCAAAAGTACGATTGAGGTGGATCACCCAGCCACTCATAGTCTGGCGGCTCAATTGAATTCCGTCTCGCGCCAGTATCTTCTCTTGGCGGTAGAAAGGGATCCCATCAGCAAATTTGGCTATCATCACATCGGCAATCAGACTGTGGTGGGCAATCGATTTAGGGATAATCTGTGGTGCACGGGGCGCAGTCACTACCCCTTTGTCAGCACCACTGACAGATTCATCCACGGGCACGTATTTGGGGCGCTTGTAGACGATGACATAGCGCTGCTTGGGGATGGTGGCAAGCTGCTCGGATTCATCATACCCAATCAGTTTCCACTCCAATTCCCAGTGCTCTCCCATATCTGCTTTTTGGGTCTCAGACAGCGCCTGAATCTTCTCGATTCGCTCTAGATGCTTTGGTATTGGGCGACGGACGGGCTTTTCTTTAGGGGGGGTCTCCTCTCCGCTACCGTTGCTCTCTTCCTCGTTGCTCTCATCATCCGTAGTATTCACCTCTTTATCGATGAGTACAGAGAGTTCTCCCATCAACTCTTCAAGCTCTGCCTCATCAAAGAGGTTTTCCTGTCCGAGATGAGGCGTATCACTACTGCGACCAAAGCGCTGTTTGCGCATCAGAATAAGGAGATCCATCAACTCCTCAATGCGGTGGTTTTTCTCCTCAAGCTGCTGCTCTTTCTGTTGCAGTTTTTGCTCTTTCTCTTCAATAATCGCACGTAGATTAACCAGCTCTGCAGTCTCACTGCTGGGTGTTGTCCGGGTCGGTAAACCGGTTGATTCTACAGGCTGTTGAGCAACAGAAGACATGTATGAATTATATCATTTTCAGATATTTACCGGGCTTTAATAACAAGAAAAAACACCGCTTAAGTCACAGAGTAGTCGACCTTTTTATGGGCCTGTACCTGACTGAGGTTGATCCCCTCCAATAACCAGGAGAGCTCTCGGTTGCTGATCTCAATGGAGAGAGAATCACTCTGATTTACGGTGGCCTGCGGCCACCAGAAACGCTGCTTCTCCAGCCTTCGATAGAAGAGCCAAAACCCATTATTGTACCAGTAGAGGATCTTGATCTTGTCTCTCCTCCGATTACAAAAGATGAAGAGGTGGCTGGAGAGTGGGTTGAGCTGTAATAACTCCTCAACCAAAATGGAGAGTCCGTTAATGGACTTCCTCATATCGGTGACTCCCGTAGCCAGATAGACTCGGGCATGGGGACCCATAGGAATCATTGAGGAGAGACCTTGCTCAGCTCATCAACAACCTTGCGCAACCATACCGGGTCACTGTGCTTAGTAAACTCTAGTTGCAGTTGATTGATACGCAGAGTGAGCACATGCTCCGGTATTGAGCTCTCTATAGTGATTGGAACCCATTGTGGAGGAGTGGTCTTACAATCATGATTCTTCTCATGGGATGGCTTGGAAAGTTTACTTTTCTTGTTGAGCCGGTTGCGCCAGTAGATAAACTGACTGTAACTCAGTTGATTCTCAGTACAGTAGTTTTTCTGAGTGTGGTTACTCTCTTCCCATCCCTGGATCTGTTTTTGCCAATACTCTTCCCGACTCATCTATCTATCCTCAATTGTGGTGAGAGGGTTATTGTGGCGAGATAAATTCGGTGGGGCTAGATGTAGTTCGCTAGACGCTTACGTTAATGCAAAGATATAACCAGCACAATTTCACCTGGCCGTCTTTCCACATTGATTTCGTTCTCGCTTTTCCGGTACGTCAGGTAACATTCTTGATGAGGGTTACTCAGAACAGATGCATTAAAGATGGCAAAATTTTCACCTTCACACCTTGCTGATATTGTGACCAACCCCGGATGCCCCTCTCGTTTAATTCGACTACCTATTTGATGAGAGAAGCTGTAGTCCGTTGAATGAATCAGTGCCGGGTGCTCATCGACATGGGGCCGAAAATCGAGCAGAGCAGCATCGCACTGTACTGTGTACACCTTCCGTTGGATCGACACACTCTCATCCAGAAAATCAGAATCATCCAGAAACTTCGTCCAATGAAACACTGTTTCATGCAATGTGGTCTCTAGACTGTCTGAGCCATACCAAACCCCATAGGTTCCATCTGAAAAGCGACTCTGTGCCCATTCTCTAAATGGATATTCAACAGCATCATTCCATGTAGACTCCTCAAACGGCCTATCAATAATGGGATTATTTGAAACATACCATGACGGCTTCGTGTTCATCTCAAAGCTCAATGCGATCTGTTGATCTGCCTCGTCATCACTGAGGTCATCAAAAAGATCCTCCGATTCCCTTAATGAGACAATGTTCCTAAACAGACACTGATGAACATCAGCAACAGCTAGATTTTGAAAGAGTGAACCCACTATTGTCCCCTAGCCCGATCCAGATAGCCTCTAACCATAAGCAACCCTTGAAAACCATACTCAACCACCACATCCACCGGAGAAAGTCCTTCGAACGCCTTATTTCTGCTCTTCATCCAGCGGTACGCAAGCTCTCTATTCTCAGGAAATAACAGCCGCAGATTTTTATGAATCGCCAGCATATGCCCTATACGATCCAGCTGATCACGATTAGTTGATACTGGCTTACCATTCCTGTAACCAGACAGAGTTGCCCGGTTACTTTCTGAAATACCAAGCAATGATGCCTGTTCAACCATTGATAACTCCCAATGCTCAAACAGACGAGTAACCATGGTTGCCAGAGATGAACGCTCATCTTTGTGCGGCACTGCTTGAAACTGATGCTCCATATCCTTCTCCGACACATGTTTTATATACAACATATATTGTAGTATTGTTTACATTTTCGTCAAGTAAACTAAAACAATTGATGATCAACCGTGCAACTGCACTACATTGTCTGCCTGTTCACCAACAATCCGCTTCAGCTCTGCTTCCCACTTCAATAACCCTGCTCGCTTCTCTGCCAGGTAGTCATAGCGATCATAGTGTTTGCTGGCCACAACACTCATAGAGTGGCCCTGAATGCGATCCCTCACCTCTTTCAGCACACCCAATCGGCTCATGTGTGTCTTTACAGTTCGATGGATCTCTAGGTGTAAAATGTTCAATTGGTATGCCGCCTGCGTGAGAGACCAGCGTCCTTCTCAGCCCTTTTGAGAACACTTCAATACGGAAAGGCATATCTTCTTTTCTGCCGGAAAAAACCAAGTCCTCTCTGACGCAGAGAGAAACCACCGAAACCACGAACCTCAACACGATTGCCACTTCCAAATGCGTCAATCATGCGGCCTATGATGTGGTTCACTGCTGCTGAAACATCCTCCAATGAAAATTGGATTCAGTCATAGTGGTGTACCTTACTGGTTTCTAGTCTGCCGTATAACTACCATCTAGTACAGTTACACAGATCAATATGCCTCTCTACAATACGCCGCGTCCCACTACCGGAGGAGGAGACTAATCGGGTGGTGAGGACACCATATTCAGAAGCTCCCGTTGCTGGTTATGCTGGTAACGGGACTCTCACCAAGCAAAAAATAGAGGAATACTTAATTGCTTATTTTTTAAGCACACAGCCTGATTACTGCTTTTCATCTATCGAAAAATAGTCAGAGAATAGTTATACACAGGGTTATCCATAGGCAGTGTGAAGAACCTCTGTTACCTTATAACCCCCGCTAGATTGATAAAATTATCGAGAAAACAAATTACATTTATTAAATAACACACTGATAGTTCGACACAGAACTAACTTTTTTCATTAGAACCTCATCCTATTACTAAATTACTGTTTTTTAATAACGCAGGAACAATCCTGCCAAGGAAAGACACTACCAAAATATAATATCCACAACCACTAATATTACTCACAACCTAAGGATTCCCTTAGTTTTGACAGAACCATCAATGCACGAACAACAAAAATCTATCCATCATGCAGTCAATTCTTTCGAGAAAAGTCCTTCAAACAACATCGACCTGACGGATTCGAAGTCTCACAGGAACATTGATTCTGCCGAGTCTGATTGATCACAAATTGCTTCACTTCTGGATTCTCTCTGTAATCTACAGTGGTGATGCCATAGCAGTAACAGAGCAAAGCTCTATCCATACTACTCTTGATTCCAACCTCAGTGTGCAGATCTGATTTTCGTATCAATTGCCCCCTTTCAGAGAAATAGACAACACTGCAACCAGGAGAGTCACAAAAAAAGAATTTATCATCATGCTCACCCCACTCCCATACCTGTTTGATGTGGTGACTTATCGTCCTACTTGAAACACTGCCGCCCTTTTCTTTACACTCTGGACACTGCTTATCCACTGGCTCCGCAGCGCAACCACCTGAAGTGCAACAGTCACTCACCTACGCTCTCGTTCACCCGCTCCCGGAGTTCCTGTCCAGACTTAAAGTGGACCTTGTAACAGTCTGACACTTCTACAGACTCCCCAGTTCTGGGGTTGCGTCCTGTCCTCGCTTTTCTCTCATTCAAAGTAAAGAGACCAAAACCACGGCCCCCCACTTCCTGAAGAATCAATCATCCGATCAATGATGTGATTCACTGCGGAGGTTACGCATCCCAATGAGAGTTCATTGTTGAGAACCAATACACTGGATAAACCAGGTTGCTTCAGAACTTCATCCACCATCTCTTCTGATTGGCCAATTGATCTTCTGTCACCACCTTTGAGCTTTTGTAAAATTGAATCCATAGACTTCTGATCTTATCAGTTCGGGTTTCAAACAGACAGTAAAAACCCCACCCACCGCTTCCAGTGAGCGGAGCCACAAACACATGCAGACTTACTCTCTGTTTTGGCTGTATTTGTAAGTGTGCTCAAATCTGAGATTTTCAATGATGGTGAGATTCATGCGCTATAATCCACACACATGGAAATCGTGATATACCTACTCATCGGTCTGCCCACATACCTCCTCATCATATGGCTCAACCGTTGGCTTCTGCTCGACAGCGTACTTAAACCATCCGGCAATCCTGATGGGGCCGAAAACCCTCTAAGCCTCATTGCTATATTTTCTGGCTTCTGGCCCATAATCCTGGCATTACTGATCATCGGGCCAGCATGGGCTGCTGTAGAATGGCTATGGAATCCTTCATCAAGACACCGCCCGCTCAGAGAAGTGCTCCGGCACGAATTCATGCGTTGATACACCAGCTATAGATTACCCGGCCCGCACACCTCACATGCGTGTCAGACCAACTTCCGTATTGTATTTAAGGGGGTATGATCAACATGAGTCAAATAACTCAACTCACTCATGAAATGTGCCGCTCCAGTTCACCAACAGGCTCCTCTACCCTCCCTTAAGGATTCTCTTCTTGAAAGCCCCAGCTCATCTTGTTCTCCACAGGATCTCTAAAGAGCCGGAAACTAAATCGCCTCTCACAAGCAAAAAATAGAGGAACATTTCACTGCTTATTTTTTAAGCATTCAGCCTGATTAGCGCTTTTCATCTATCGCAAAACAGCCAGCAAATAGTTACGCACAGAGTTATCCACAGGCAATGTGAAGAACTCTCATTCTCTTTTACACACCGTAAGATTGGGAAATAAGACAAGAAATCAAATCAGAAAGTTAACATATCTAACTGATAGCTCGATTCAGAACCAACTTTTTTCATTAGAACCTCACCTTATTACTAAATTACTGTTTTTTAATAACACGAGGACAATTTGATAACAGATAGCAATATCCCGAAAATAATATCCACAACTACTAATATTACCTACAGCCTAAGGCTTTCCTTAGTTTGTGGAAAACCTTCAATTCACAAGCAACAAAAAACCCACTCACTCGTTGATCGATGATTTTATGACTCTTAGTTTTACCGATTAATGGCGAATTTCAACAACCGGCCAAACTCCTTGCCAAGCTTGAAGTGGACCTTGTAGCAGTCATAACATTTTATATTTTGCATTTCACCCATTGATACCATTCATATAGCTCTCTATAATGCCCACGCCCCACTGTTGGAGCAGCCAAATAGATTTGGTTGTGAGGGCAGCAAAATTTGATACGGCTTAAGGAAAAGACTGTGAAACCCAAAGTAACAAAACTTGTAGATTGGTTTTTGGAATACTCTGACGGGACGACCTACATCGTAGCGAGCATAGTTGTTTTTGCGTACATGGGAATGAGTGTATTAGGCACATAGCCTACTATCTGAACCAACTTGACCAACCCTCTGGTCAATAATCGAGTTCACTGTAGCTGCCGCATCCTCCAGAGGCACCTCTGATCTGGTCATAGCCGTGATCTTACATTTATCTCGACCAACAGTAAAAAACCCGCTCACCATCCTTGGTAAGCGAGGCTGATGCCGTCCACTCAAAATACAATATCTACACCCACTAATGTTACTCACAACCAAACCAACCAGAGAAGCTCAGGAAAACCTTCTACAAAAAACGATGTGGTTCGTTGACACCTTCACAAACTGAACATTATCGAAGATCTTACCGAGCGTCTCTTCAAGCAGCAGTTTATTGAAATCTGAAGCCCATGTATTCAGTACCACTACCCCCCCTATTCTCAACAGCTCATGAAGAGAGCGGTAGAAAGAGAAGGTTTTGAACTCACAGGGTGTACCCGATTTAGTGAAAATATCTACAATCACCAAGTCGTAAGTCATCACTGTCCTACGCACGAAGTCCAGGGCATCATCATTAATAACAGCTACATCCGTTGGTAGAGCAAAGTACTCTCTCGCAACATCAATCACCACAGGGTTAATCTCGACAACACTGAGTCTTTCACATAGTTTGTTCTGGTGTATGTACTTCGGTATAGACCCTGCACCCAACCCCAGACACAGGCACTTTGCAAACGACCCAGCATCAAACACACTAAGCATAGACTGCTGATATTCCAGATAAACAGAGTCAGGGTTTGTGAGATCTATACCCCCCTGTTTGATGTGATTACCAAACTTGAGAAACCTGATTTTCCCTTTATCAACGACAACAACCTCTCCACAATCATCATCAGAGTGACGATAGATAACCCTTTCTTTGCTGTTTTTGCGTTTAAAGAACACTACATTAAGACTACAGATAGGAGGCGTTTATTGACCAAAGAGGTGGCTATTATGCCAATGAAAACAGTCTTGGGTTATCAATAAGCCCCAGAAAGGGCTCCATTCTCTTCCTTCCACCATAAGGCATAAAATTTGCAGAATTATAGGTATCTTGAATTGACTCCGGAGACTTACCATGCCATTCAATATCTTACAATTCAACAATGCCAGCAGCAAGTTAGGATTCAGGATTGGGCGGCAAAATTTGTCACAAGTACATAACTCCTTATCCAAGAGCCACGCCACATTTGAAAAGGGCCTAGGCTACAAAGGGTACAGCAATACACTGCCATCAATCAGGATACAGAGTTATTCAGAGTTCAATCAATTTGGCACAATTCACGATGCCTGGCTTGAGTTTGCATCCAACCAGAAACTCTACAACATCTTTGTGGAGTGGACAGAAAACGGCTCAACATTTCGTCAGTTAAAAACGATGTGTGATAAAGAGTATGGCAATGCTATTACAAAAAGCATTGGGTTTATCACCGAATTCAAATATTTTTTCTCCGAAACAGAAATCACTCTGGTTCGAGATATAATCGGTCCCAGCGACCAACATATCGTATCGTTGAGCTACACCTATTTACCTTTGAAGGAGGGGGTGCGTTCAGCCAAACACTCAATCCTGGAAAAGATCAAAAAGAAGATGCCTTGGGAAACCGCTACCTATTTTGGTTAGTAGGTTAAATCCGTGAAGCTGGCTTCACGCAATCATGGATGCTGAAAATTCTATAAAACATTATAGCTCTGAAATCAGAAAGAGATGAAAAGCTCTGTTTTTTTCATTTGCGGCCGGTATGATGTAACAGTGTACTATCTTATCGACTCGAAATAATATAGGGTAGATCTAACAACATGATGAGTAAGTGCCTTGAATCTGGTTTTGAGTCTAAAATTTCCAAGTCGCTGTGTTAGCAAGCAATAGAATTACAATCACTTACTAACTTTATCTTGGATAATTTTGGCCCTCGCCCTGGCTTATCCAGAAGTGCTAGAGTCACCATTTAGAGGCACCCAGTACCCCGTGAATGAGGAGTGAACAATTATGATTGATGACCAGAGCAAAACAATCACAATCGATGATAGAGAATATGAGATTGACTCTCTAAGCGAAACAGCAAAAGGAAGAATTGTCAGCATACGTATTGTTAACCAAGAGATCGCCCTGCTTGAACGTAAAATTGCCATTATGAAAACAGCCCGAAACTCCTATGCCGCATCTTTACGCGCAGAAGTGCTGAAGTAGCCGTAGTCATTAATTCTCTCGATCTGACTTTACCGCCGCACTATAGACAGCTCATGTGCTCCCTATACAGGCCGAAGGTTTTCCTCGAGCCTGTAAATCCATCTGCCGAAGAAACTCCATCTCTCTCTTGGTGAAGCCAGCCTCCTCCCGTCCAACCTCATAAAAAGGCCCACGAATCGCATAGGGAACATACTCCCTTACCAGCTGCTCAAAGGTCTGTTCCGAGTCCATATCACGCTGCGCACAAAGATAACGAAACCAGACTGTTCCCGCCTTCACATGACCCACTTCATCATGCAAAATCACCTTTAGCACCTCAACGCTTTCACGGTCCCCGATTGAACCCAACTTTTCCATAATCCCCGGATTCACATCCAGACCACGCGCCTCCAGAATACGTGGCACCAATCCCATCCGTAGCAACACATCCCCAGCCGTCTGTTGCGCAGTCTCCCACAGGCCGTTATGAGCAGGAAAATCACCATACGTATACCCCAGTTGAACCAACCGCGCTTGTATCAACTGAAAGTGGTAACGCTCCTCATCGGCTATTCGCAGCCAATCTTCATAATAGGCCTCAGGCATCTCTCGAAAACGATAAACTGCATCCAATGCAAGATTGATCGCATTGAACTCAATATGGGCAATGGCATGCAACATTGAGGCGTGCCCCTCGGGAGATCCCAGACGTCTACGTTTCAGTTTTCGTGGAGGCACCAATTCTGGTTTGAGTGGATGGCCTGCCTGACCAATTGGACAGGGAGGTTCTGCCGAACATAACTGATACTCCCCCAATTGCCACCGTTTATAGAGCCGTTCAGTTGCCTCTAGCTTCTCTTCCAACAGTGTCAATTTGAGTACCTGCTCCACGGCCTGAAAGAGATCTCCTCTTATTGGATTCTCGGTCAGAACATCAGAACCCACGGCTCAGGTCTCTTTTCAGATCCTCAACCTCTTCCAGCCCAACCGCCACACGAATTAATCCATTCGTTATGCCCGCCAGCTCCTTATCCTCTGCAGAGAGTCGCCCATGGGTGGTGGTCGCCGGATGGGTAATGGTCGTTTTAGTATCACCAAGATTGGCTGTAATCGAGACCATCTCTGTCGCATTAATCAGCTTCCACGCCGCCTCTTCCCCCCCTTCCAGCTCAAACGAGAGGATTCCACCCGCACCGCTCTGTTGTCTTGCCGAAAGCGCATACTGGGGGTGACTCTCCAACCCCGGATAGTGAACTCTGGTGACTTGAGGCTGCTGCTCCAACCACGCTGCCAACACTGTGGCACTACGGGTATGCGCCTCCATTCTTAACTTCAGTGTCTCCAACCCTTTAAGAAATATCCAGGCACTGAATGGACTCATGGTCGGCCCAGCGGTACGCAAAAAACCGTAGACATCAGCCCCAACCAGCGCTTCAGAACCCACGACTGCGCCACCCACAGCCCGCCCCTGACCATCAATATATTTAGTTGCCGAGTGGATCACGATATCCGCTCCCAGCGCTAGCGGTTGTTGTAGCGCAGGCGTACAAAAGACATTATCCACTGCCAACAGAGCCCCATGCTGATGTGCAATATCCGCCAATGCACTGATATCTCCCACCTGTGTTAACGGGTTGGCCGGAGTCTCCAGAAAGAGTAGCTTGGTGTTGGCTTGAATAGCCTGTTCCCACCCATTCAGATCAATCAGTGAAACATAGCTGACCTCCACGCCAAACTTGGCCATAAACTGGTTGAAGAGGACCACCGTGGTACCAAACACACTACGCGAGACCACCACATGGTCCCCCGCTTTCAGCACTCCCATACAAGTTGCGAGAATTGCCGCCATACCGGATGAGGTAGCGACACAACGTTCTGCCCCCTCCAGTGCAGCCAGCCGTTGCTCAAAGATTCGCACCGTAGGGTTGGTAAAGCGGGCGTAGATATTACCCGGCTCTTCCCCCGAAAAGCGTGCCGCCGCCTGCTCTGCAGAGTTAAAGACAAAACTGGAGGTAGGAAAGATCGGTTCCCCATGTTCCCCTTCATGGGTGCGCTCATGCCCGGCACGAATCGCCAGCGTGGAAAAACCGTACTCGTCTGGATCAATCATAGTTTTATCTTGTCAATTTCCGCAGAATGAAAACAGCGAAAATATCACGCAAGCACTCGTCTGCGCAAAGGTTTTAAAAGGTGCCTTTAAAGAAACAGCAATCGTAACATCCAGCCAATACTATCAAAGAAGATCAATTGGTATTATAAACACCTAGCACCTCATCATCATCTTCACTATTACTCTTGCTCTTCTCTGAATCACAACGGGACGCTTCCAGTGCTTGCAGATAGGTATCATCGATACCACCCGTTACATAATTGGCATCAAATACAGAGGTATCAAACTGTTTGATTTGAGGGTTCCCCTCTCGCACCGAGTCAATCAAATCCTGCAGATCTTGAAAAATCAACCGATCTGCACCAATCCACTCCGCCACCTCTGCTTCTGTGCGCCCATGCGCAACCAACTCTGAAGCAACCGGCATATCAATCCCATAGACATTGGGATAACGCACAGCTGGTGCCGCTGAGGCAAAATAGACCTTATTGGCTCCTGCACTACGAGCCATTTCGATGATCTGCGCCGAGGTTGTACCCCGCACAATAGAGTCATCAACCAACAATACATTCTTTCCCCTGAACTCCAGCCCCAAAGGATTAAGTTTCTGTCGTACCGATTTTTTTCGCAGCTTCTGTCCCGGCATAATAAAGGTTCGACCTATATAGCGATTCTTGATAAAACCTTCTCGATAGACAATATCCAGCGTATAGGCAAGCTGCGAGGCTGCAGTACGGCTGGTGTCCGGGATCGGTATCACCACATCAATATCATGATTTGGCCACTCACGCAGAATCTTGGTAGCCAGCTTTTCCCCCATTCTCAGTCGCGCTTTGTGGACGTGAACATTATCCAAAATTGTGTCTGGACGGGCAAAATATACATGCTCAAAAATACAGGGGGCTAACACGGGGTTCTCTGCACACTGCTTGCTGGAGAGCACTCCATCCTCACTGATATAAACTGCCTCACCGGGATCAAGTTCTCGTATCAGTGTAAAGCCCAAGGTATCTACTGCCACACTCTCTGAGGCAACCATATACTCCATACGTCCTCCCTCAGCTTCACGCTCACCAATACAGAGGGGACGGATACCATAGGCGTCACGAAACGCCACAACACCATATCCGGTAATCAGCGCTGTGGCAGCATATCCTCCCTCACAACGGCGGTGAACACCGGAGACCGCAGCAAAAATATCGTCGACCTCCAGGCGCAACTTGCCCATATGTTGCAATTCGTGCGCAAACACATTCAACAAAATTTCCGAGTCAGAATCGGTATTGATATGGCGCAGATCCTCCAGATAGAGATCCTGCTTGATCTTTGCGGCGTTGGTGAGATTGCCATTATGTGCCAGCGCAATTCCGTACGGAGAGTTGACATAAAATGGCTGCGCTTCAGCCGAAGAGGAGCAGCCCGCCGTTGGATAACGTACATGGCCAATCCCCATAGCTCCCTTCAACCGCACCATGTGGCGGGTATGGAAAACATCTTTAACCAAGCCATTGCCCTTACGAAGGAACACCTTGCCCTGCTCACAGGTGATGATACCCGCAGCATCCTGTCCACGGTGCTGTAGAACCGTTAACCCATCATAGAGCGCCTGGTTAACCGCCGAGTTCGAAACAATTCCAATGATTCCGCACATAAATAGATATTCTTTGGTTAATTAACGAAAGGAAGTATACGAGAAATAGTCCTGCACATGTGCAGGAAGTTGCCCCCTCACCCAGACCGCAAGATCTTCAAAATGGTGAATCAGAGAAGACTCCTGCCACCACGGGTCTTGAGGCAAGGGTGTTGCACCTGCTAGCAACACCAGCAAAGAGATCATCAACACCCCTCTCGCCATCCCAAACAATACCCCTAACAGGTGATCCATCCCGCCAAATCCGGTAAAATCTACCACACTCTGTATCGCACGGTTGACCAGTGCTCCCAGTATCAGCGTTACCAGAAAAAGTGCCGCAAATGCGGTTGCAGTACGTAGTGAAGGGGTCTGAATCATCGAGGTAAACAGATCCGCTTGATCTGCTGAAAAATTGATCGCCACCCAGAATGCAACCATCCAGGTGACCAAAGAGATCGCCTCACTGAAAAACCCACGTAGCAGACTGATTCCGGCAGAGATCAACACCACTGCCAGGATCACAAAATCGACACCGACCAACCCACTCTCCTCAATCACAATTGTTCTCCTGAAACTACCCTAACGGACGCATCTGAGGAAAGAGCAGTACATCACGTATGGAAGGTGAGTCAGTAAACAGCATCACCAGACGATCAATACCAATTCCTTCACCTGCAGTCGGCGGCATACCATGCTCAAGTGCGGTCACATAATCCTCATCATAGTGCATCGCCTCATCATCCCCCGCCTCTTTCTCTGCGACCTGTGCCCGGAAACGCTCTGCCTGATCCTCATAATCATTCAACTCTGAGAAACCATTGGCAATCTCACGCCCTCCCACAAAGAACTCAAAGCGATCGGTAACAAACGGGTCCTCATCATTGCGACGCGCCAACGGAGATACTTCCGTTGGATAGGCAGTGATGAAGGTTGGGTGCATCAGACGATGCTCAACAGTCTTCTCAAAGATCTCAATCTGTACCTTGCCGAGTCCATAGGACTCTTTCAGCGGAATATCCAGCCTCTCCGCTACCGCACGGGCCTGTTCAAGTTCATCCAACTGCGCCTCACTCAAATCTGGGTTAAAGTGAAGAATTGACTCTTTAATCGTCATCCGTACAAAGGGGCTACCGAAGTCATAGGTGTCCCCTTGATATTTGACCTCTGTTGAACCCAGCACCTCTTGAGTAATGCCGCGCAGCATCGCCTCCGTGGTATCCATCAGGTCGTTATAGTCGGCATACGCCTCATAAAATTCAATCATGGTGAATTCTGGATTATGACGAGTCGATAACCCCTCATTACGGAAGTTACGATTGATCTCATAGACCCGCTCAAAACCACCCACGACCAGACGCTTCAGATAGAGTTCAGGAGCAATGCGCAGAAACAGCTCCATATCCAACGCATTATGAAAAGTGGTAAACGGACGTGCAGTGGCCCCACCGGGGATCGCCTGCATCATTGGTGTCTCCACCTCCATGAAGTTGCGTGCATTGAGGAAATTACGGATATATTGGATCACCTGTACACGAGTCTTGAAGACATCGCGAGAGGCATCATTCATGATCAGGTCGATATAACGCTGACGATAACGTGCCTCAGTATCGGTCAGGCCATGAAACTTCTCCGGCAGCGGGCGTACCGATTTGGTCAACAGACGCAGCTTGTCGACCTTGACGGAAAGCTCTCCGGTCTTGGTCTTGAACATCACCCCTTCCGCACCGATGATATCGCCGAGATCCCACTTTTTAAAAGAGAGATAGACACCCTCTGGCAGCGAGTCACGCTGGATAAAGAGCTGAATCTTGCCACTCATATCCTTCACATGGGTAAAGGCTGCTTTACCCATGATGCGCTTGGCCATCATCCGTCCTGCAACAGCGACACGAATACCCTGATCTTGCAGCGTATCGGCATCCATCTCACCATATTCGGCATGAAGTTCACCCGCCATCACATTGCGACGAAAGTCGTTGGGGAAGGCATTCCCCTCTTCGCGCAGCAGATCCAGCTTCTGGCGGCGCTCGGCAATTAAACGGTTCTCATCGACCTCTTGATTCTGCTCTTTTGACATCTTAATCCACTCTATATTTATCTGTATTGAGGATTCCATCTCCTCGGTTGACTCTATTACAACCCTGACTTCAGGCTCTCCTCGATAAAGGGGTCGAGATCCCCATCCAGTACCGCTTGCGTATTTCCGGTCTCATGGCCAGTACGCAGGTCCTTGATCCGCGACTGATCCAATACATAGGAGCGGATCTGGCTACCCCAACCAATATCCGATTTGGCATCCTCTGCCGCCTGCTTCTCCTCATTTTGTTTCATCAACTCCATCTCAAACAGCTTGGCCTTTAACATACTCATTGCTGTGGCTTTATTCTTGTGTTGTGAACGCTCATTCTGACACTGCACCACAATCCCCGAAGGTTCATGGGTGATGCGGACCGCCGAGTCAGTGGTATTGACGTGCTGACCCCCTGCCCCTTGTGCGCGATAGGTATCCACACGCAGGTCAGCCGGATTGATATCTACCTCAATATCCTCATTCACCTCTGGATAGACAAACACCGAAGAGAAGGAGGTGTGACGACGATTACCGGAGTCAAATGGAGATTTACGCACCAGACGATGCACCCCGGTCTCGGTGCGCAGCCATCCAAAGGCATACTCTCCCTTTATCTGTATGGTAGCAGACTTGATCCCCGCCACCTCTCCGGCAGAGGCCTCCATCAACTCCACCGCAAATCCCCTTCGCTCCCCCCAGCGCAGATACATCCGCAGCAACATCTCGGCCCAATCCTGCGCTTCAGTACCACCCGACCCTGATTGAATATCAATATAGGCATTGGAGGCATCCTGCTGCCCGGAGAACATACGCTGAAACTCTAATGCCTCAATCTGTAGTGTCAAAGCCTCAAGATCAGCAACCACCTCATTGACAATATCCTCATCAGATTCAGCCTCGGCCATCTCCAGCAGCTCACGCGCATCATTGGCACCCGCAGCAAGCTGATCTAACCCATCCACCACCTTCTCAAGGCGAGATCGCTCACGCCCCAATTCCTGCGCCCGATCGGGGTTGTTCCATACCTCAGGAGACTCCAGCTCCCGATTGACCTCAATTAATTGCTCTGCCTTTTCAGCATAGTCAAAGGTACCCCCTCAGGGATTCAGTACGCCCTTGCAGTTCATTGATCTGGTGGTAAATGGGGTTGATTTCAATCATCGCGGTTCAGGTCGGTTTCCCAGATAAACAGGGGCTAAAAAGAGGCGGGAATTATACAAGGCACCTCCAAAAATAGCCATTTGTGCAACAGGTAGAGCGCTTCACCCCTTCCGGTCATCGCAATAGGCTGGAAAAGATCAGCCCCAGTACCGAGCGAGATTGCGACTATCTCAACCCCAACACATCCTGCATATCAAACAGGCCTTTTTCCTTATCCATCAACCAACCGGCAGCACGAACTGCACCCTTGGCGAAAGTGAGACGGCTGGAGGCTTTATGGGTGATTTCGACCCGCTCACCGATATCAGCAAACAGTACGGTGTGGTCACCGACGATATCTCCAGCACGGATGGTCTCGAAACCGATGGTTTTACGGTCACGTTCACCGGTATTGCCCTCTCGACCATAGACGGCGCACTCTTTGAGGTCACGACCCAGCGCATCGGCCACTACCTCGCCCATGCGTAGCGCAGTACCGGAGGGTGCATCAATTTTATGACGGTGGTGCCCTTCGATCACCTCGATATCGACCTCATCTCCCATCACACGGGCGGCGATATCAAGCAGTTTGAAGCAGAGGTTTACACCCACACTCATATTGGGGGCAAAGACGATGGCAATCTCTTTCGCAGCCTCTGCGATTTTCGCCTTCTCTTCATCGCTGAAGCCGGTGGTGCCGATCACCATTTTGGTGCCACTATTACGGCAACGCTCGATATTTTCGAGGGTGACGTTGGGGCGGGTGAAGTCGATCAGCACATCTGCCCCCTCCAGTGCCGCCTCTGGATTATCACCTAATACAACACCCAGCTTTCCCAGTCCAGCCAGCTCTCCGGCATCGGCACCCAGCATTGAGCTTTCACTGTGCTCAATCGTTGAGTGCAATATTGCTGTCGACTCTTCATGGACCGCCTCTATCAAGCTGCGCCCCATACGTCCCGCTGCACCAGTAATTGAGATATTTACCTTACTCATTCTGCCAAGTCCTCAAAAAAACCTTTCACCTTATCCAACCAGGAGGAGTGTTGCGGACTATGCTTTTCACTCTTCTCATCCAGCGAATCGCCAAACTGTTTCAACAACTCTTTCTGTTTGTTATTGAGTTTAACCGGTGTCTCAACCGTGATTCGGCACATCAGATCCCCCGGGCCGTGGCTACGCACTGACTTGACCCCCTTCCCACGAAGACGGAACAGCTTACCGGTCTGTGATTCGGCTGGAATTTTCAGCTTGACGCATTGATTATTCCCCAGACAGGGTACATCCACCTCACCACCGATGGCGGCTGTAACTATCCCGACAGGAATTTCACAGTAGAGATTATCCCCATCACGGGTAAATAGTGCATGCTCTTTGACCCGCACTTCGACAAAGAGATCACCTGAAGGGCCACCATTCTCGCCCGCTTCACCTTCACCGGTAAGACGCACCCGGTCTCCGGTATCGACTCCACCCGGAATTTTCACCGAGAGTGTCTTCTCTTTCTTCACCTTGCCCTGTCCATGGCAGGCTGCACAAGGATCTTTAATCTCTTTACCTGCACCATGACAGCTGGGACAGGTCTGTGCTACGGAGAAAAACCCCTGTTGCATCCGTACCTTTCCAGCTCCACCACAGGTCCCACAAGTGACTGGAGAGCTGCCGGGTTTGGCTCCGGTTCCACTACATTTTCTACAGGTTTCAGAAGTTGGTATTCTGATTTCCCGAGTTACACCAGAGATCGCCTCTTCCAGTGTTAACTCCATACGGTAGGCGAGATCAGCTCCACGATAGACCCGAGGGCCGCCCCGGCTACGACCACCACCCCCACCTCCGCCAAAGAATTCACTGAAGATATCCTCAAACCCTCCGAAGCCTCCACCACCGCCAAAACCACCCTGCCCACCACCCATTGAGGGGTCCACACCGGCATGTCCAAACTGGTCATATGCTGCACGTTTCTGGCTATCATTGAGGACTTCATAGGCCTCTTTAACCTCTTTGAATTGTGCTTCAGTATCTTCATCACCCGTATTACGGTCAGGATGATATTTCATCGCCATACGGCGATATGCTTTCTTCAGGTCTGCCTCACTGGCATTGCGATCTAACCCAAGGACCTCGTAATAATCTCTTTTAGACATACTTTTTATTCACTTTATAAAATCACGTAAAGCCGCGAAGGCACAAAGAGGGTTCATCTCTCTTTGTGCCTTCGCGGCTTTTAGCTGAAAAAAGGGGGGATGACGTTATTTCTTGTCATCCACCTCCTCAAACTCTGCATCGACTACATCATCATCCCCAGAAGCTGGCCCTGCATCTGCAGCATCTGCGGCACCGGCAGCATCACCTTCACCACCTTGTGCATACATACGCTCTGCCATCTTGCCGGAGGCATCTGCCAACGCCTTGGTCTTCTCTTCAATAACGGCAACGTCATCACTGTCCATCACACCTTCGAGATCAGTAATGGCCGCTTCAATTGCACTCTTCTCATCTGCCTCTACCTTATCACCCGCCTCTTCTATTGCTTTACGGGTCGAGTGAATCAGACCATCCGCCTGATTGCGTGCAGCCACCAACTCCTGGAACTTCTTGTCTTCATCTGCGTGCGCTTCTGCATCACGCACCATCTTTTCGACCTCATCATCGCTGAGACCACTGGAGGCCTTAATGACAATCGATTGCTCCTTGCCCGTTGCCTTATCTTTGGCAGATACATTCAAGATACCATTGGCATCGATATCGAGGCTGACCTCAATTTGTGGTGTACCACGTGGTGCCGGTGGAATATCAGTCAGATCAAAACGACCGAGTGACTTGTTCGCTGCGGCCTGCTCACGCTCACCCTGCAACACATGTACAGTCACTGCATTCTGGTTATCATCTGCGGTCGAAAAGACCTGCTGTGCCTTGGTCGGAATCGTTGTATTTTTCTCAATCAGCTTGGTCATGACCCCACCCAGCGTCTCGATACCGAGTGAAAGTGGCGTTACGTCGAGTAACAGTACGTCAGTCACGTCACCCGCCAACACACCCCCCTGGATCGCAGCACCCATTGCTACCGCCTCATCAGGATTTACATCCTTACGTGGCTCACGACCAAAGAAGTCCTGAACCGCTTCCTGCACCTTAGGCATACGGGTCTGACCACCCACCAGAATCACATCACCGACATCAGAGGCTGAAAGATTCGCATCCTTCAACGCAATACGACATGGCTCAATCGAACGCTGCACCAAATCATCCACCAGTGACTCCAGCTTGGCGCGGGTCATCTTGATGTTCATGTGTTTTGGGCCCGAGGCATCGGCTGTGATGTAGGGCAGATTGATATCGGTCTGCTGGCTGGAGGAGAGTTCGATCTTCGCCTTCTCTGCCGCCTCTTTCAGACGTTGAAGTGCCATCGGATCATTGGAGAGATCCACAGCCTGATCTTTCTTAAACTCCTCCACCAGATAATCCATAATACGATTATCGAAGTCTTCACCACCGAGGAAGGTGTCACCGTTAGTAGCCAACACCTCGAACTGATGCTCACCATCAATCTCTGCGATCTCAATGATCGATACGTCGAAGGTACCGCCACCAAGGTCGTAGACCGCAATCACACGATCCCCTTCCTTTTTATCCATGCCATAGGCGAGTGCCGCAGCAGTCGGCTCATTGATAATGCGTTTCACCTCAAGACCGGCAATCTTGCCCGCATCCTTGGTTGCCTGACGCTGTGAGTCATTAAAGTAGGCTGGTACAGTGACTACCGCCTCAGCCACATCCTCACCCAAATACTCTTCTGCAGTTTTCTTCATCTTCTGCAGTACACGGGCAGAGATCTCAGGGGCTGCCATCTTATTATCATCGACCTGTACCCAGGCATCCCCATTGTCGGCTTTAACAATCTTGTAGGGGACCAGGTCAATATCCTTCTGTACGACATCATCTTCAAAGCGACGACCAATCAGTCGTTTGATCGCAAACAGTGTGTTGTGCGGGTTGGTGACCGCCTGACGTTTTGCCGACTGCCCGACCAAAACCTCACCATCATCAGCATAACCAATCACCGATGGTGTAGTACGTGCGCCCTCACTGTTCTCAATGACACGCGCCTTACCTCCTTCCAGCACCGATACACATGAGTTGGTGGTTCCAAGGTCAATACCAATAATTTTACCCATTACATCTTCTCCAATTTCAATTCGTTATATATGTTTTTAAATCTATTTTATTAAATATTTTATTTAAATCTTCCCATACTATGGGGGCACTCTCAGCACTTTCAAGGGCTGGAAAAACCTTAAGATGAACTCACAATTACACGAGCAGGTCTCAATAGGCGCCCATTCAATGTGTACCCTTTCTGGATCACATCCATGACAGTGTTAGGTTCCATTTCAGGATTGGGCACCATGGTCAACGCCTCATGCTGTTCAGGGTCAAATTTCACCCCCATTGCATCCATCACCTCGACATTGAACTTCTCCAACGCTCCGAAAAGCTGTTTACGAGTCAGCTCCATCCCCTCTTTAAGGCTGGCGACATCCTCAGAATCCTTTGCTGCGGTCAGCCCGAGATCCATACTGTCGGCCACAGCCAGAAGCTCTTTGGCGAATGGCTCCAGAGCAAACTTATGGGCCTTCTCAACATCGCGGGCTGTGCGCTTGCGCAAATTGTCCATCTCTGCCTGTATTCGGGTCATACGGTTCAGATAGTCAGCAGCCTTCGCTCTGGCATTTTGCAGCTCCTCATCCACCACTGGTATCTCCGGCCCCTCCATGTCGACCAAAATAGGGTCTTCAGAGCCACTCTCTTCAGAGGGACCTTCTCCGGAACTGCTCTTTGATGAATCTACATCACTCAGGTCAACACTCTCTACATCGATTTGCCCCTCTTCCGCCGAAATCTCTTCAGCTGTAGCACTCTCCACATCCGACTCCTCTGCAGGCTTCAATCGTTCCTCATCACTCATTTGAAAATCATTCCTTATCTAATCAATACGCTTTACGGTTTGTTCTAAAAAATCTTTATGTCTAAGGAACCCCTGAATAAGTCATGAACAATTGCCTTGCGCCCATAGTGCCCAAACTTAATCAGAGGTTCCCTTAAGCAATCAACCACCCGTAATTGGGGGCTAATCCATCAGTTTCAAGGCTGAACCCAAAATTTTTGCTGTCATGTCCACCACCGGAATTACCCGGTCATAGGCCATTCGGGTCGGACCCACAACCCCAAGCACCCCCATCACCTCATCCCCATGGCTATAGGGTGCTGTCACCACACTACAATCATCAAAGAAGCTATAGCCAGACTCCTCTCCGATAAAGACCTGAACACCATCGGCCTCCATACACTGGTCGAGCAGATGGATCATGTCATGCTTTTCACTAAAAGCATTAAATAGTTGACGTAACCGGTCCATTTCATTGAACTCTTCATAATCCATCAATTTGGATCGTCCCGACACCATCACCTGATCTTGCTCTGACTCTCTCGGGGTAACCGCCTGCTGCGCCATCTGCACAATATTGTGCATGGATTCATCCATCTCTGTTTTGGAGCGCTCTAACTCCGTCACCAGACGCCCCCGCACCAGAGAGAGCTCCTCCCCTTCAAAGGTCTGATTGAACCAGTTAGCGGCTTGTCGTAGTTCCGACTCGTCAAAGTGCCGATCTGTCTGGATAATGCGATTTTGTACCTCATCTCGATTGGTCACCAGAATGGCCAGCACACGCCCCTCTGAGAGTGGAAGAAATTCCATGTGACGTAGTATCACCCGACTATGCCGGGGCACCATCACTACACTGGCCATACTGGTAATTTGAGATAGCAGCAAAGAGGCAGAGGAGAGCACCTCATGAGTATTTTTTGCAGTTCCCGAGATCTCCTGCTGAATCAGACTGAGGTCGATCTGCTCCATCGGTCGCACTGCAACTAGGTTATCGACAAACAGCCGATACCCCTTCTGGGTCGGGACTCTTCCTGCTGAGGTGTGAGGCGACTGGATCAGCCCCATCCCCTCCAGATCTGACATCGTATTACGCACCGTGGCAGCACTCACCTTTAAACCTGAGCTGCGCGACAAGGTCGTTGAAGCGACCGGTTTACCATCACGAATATGATGTTCAACCAGTACTTTGAGCAGATATTGTGCCCGTTCAGTTAAGGAGAGTTCACCGCTCATTTGAGATCTTAATCGTGATATAGTGCTGGAAATCGAAAAAGAGGCGAAGGTTAGCACTCACCAACCTTGAGTGCCAGCCTTAGAGGACAGTCAGAGAAAAAATGAGGGATAAAATGGAGTACCAATTTAATAAAATCGGCATTATCGGAAAATTTGGTGCACCTACCGTTGGGGAGACTCTCCTCTCCCTCACTCACTGCCTGATTGACAAGAAGCTGGAGGTCTTTCTCGATCAGGATACTGCAGAGCGTCATCCAGAAAACCAGCTCCCTGTGGTCTCCCGTGATGAGATGGGGCAGCGCTGTGATTTGGCCATTGTGGTTGGCGGAGATGGCTCTTTTCTAAATGCTGCGCGCTCACTCGCTCAATTTGATATTCCTATGCTCGGTGTCAACCTGGGTCGACTTGGATTTCTCACCGATATCACCCCCTCTCAAATTGATATCTATATGGAAGAGGTGCTGAACGGAGATTTCACGGAGGAGCGGCGCTGTCTTCTGCAGAGCCACATCCTACGGGATGGCGAAAGCCTTGCAGCAGGTAACGCACTCAATGATGTGGTGATCCATAAACTTGATATTGCCCGTATGATTGAGTTTGAGACCCATATCAACGGAGAGTTCGTCAACCGTCAACGCTCGGATGGATTGATCGTATCAACACCTACCGGCTCGACCGCCTACGCACTATCGGGTGGTGGCCCAATCCTCGCCCCCACCCTGAAGGCCATCTCGCTGGTACCAATCTGCCCTCATACCTTGAGCAACCGCCCCATTGTGGTACCCGGCAACAGCCGCATTGAGATCACCATCATGGGCCCCAGCGGACATGCTCAGGTAACCCGTGACGGACAAAGTAATGAGACGCTGGTTGCCGGTGATAAGGTACTGGTTGAGCGCTACGGTCAGAACATACGCCTGATTCACCCCTCGAACTACAGCCCATTCCGGGTGCTACGACAGAAACTGGGGTGGTCTGGGTAGTCCAGCTCATTCGATACTCCCCTTTACTCTTAAGTTTGTAAATTAGAGACTACAGGCACTCTACTGATGCTTAGAGATCTATACATCCGTGATTTTGTACTGGTTTCAGAGACAGAGATCCGCTTCAACGATGGACTCACAGCACTCACCGGTGAGACGGGTGCCGGAAAGTCGATCATTTTCGATGCACTTGGGCTGGCCATTGGAAAACGGGCCGAAAGCGGCTTTATTCGTAGTGGTGCTGAACAGGCAGAAATCAGTGCGACCTTTGAGCAACTCACCCCTGAAATTCTTGACTGGATAGAGGATCAGGCTCTGGAGCGCGACAACACGGATGAGCTAATACTGCGCCGGGTGATCCGTAGCGATGGTCGTTCACGCGCTTATATCAACGGTTCTCCTACCACTAACCAGTCTCTTCAGGAGCTTTCTGCCCTATTGATTGATATCCAGGGGCAACACGCTTTTCAGCGTCTACTCCGGCGCGATGAACAGTTACGACTTCTGGATCACTACGCAGATAACAGTCGCCTACTCAAACAGATGGGACAGCAGTATCAGCAGTGGGACCAACTGATCCAGCAACAACAACAGCTGTTACAGAGTGAAAATGAACGCCAGGACCGTCTCACCTTGATTGAGTTTCAGCTCCAGGAGTTTGAGTCATTGGCACTCGACGAAGAGGAGTTCCCTCAACTAGAAGCTGAACAGAGGCAACTCAGTAATGGTGAGCAGCTGCTGGAGCTGAGCCATCAGGCACACCAGCTACTGGATGGCGAGGAGAATGAATTCAGCGCAATACAGCAGCTCTATCGCTCCATTGCTCAACTGGAGATTCTGGAGCCACTGGATGCCACGATTCGCCCCATCAGAGAACACCTTGCGGAGGCCACCCTACAGACGGCAGAGAGTGCGAACGAGATCTTACAACGGGCTGACCAGTATAGTCTCGACCCACAACGACTGGAGTGGCTGAATCAACACCTCTCTACACTTTCGGACCTTGCCAGAAAACACCGCTGCCCCCCTGAAACCCTCTTTTCACGACAGCAACAACTTCAACAACAGCGCGACCAGCTGCTCAACTCATCTCAAGCATTGGAGCAGCTACAGCAACAGATTGATAACGCCTCTGAGCAGTGCCATCAACTTGCTGAAAAACTGCATCTGCGTCGAAATCAGGCGATTACCCAGCTACAACAAGAGGTGACTCAGGAGATCCGGCAGTTAGGTATGGAACAAGGGACACTGCAAATTATTCTCAATCCACTGCAGGATCAGCGCTTCCGTTTCAATGGTAGAGATGAGGTGGAGTTTGAGATCCAGACCAATCCAGGCTCTCCATTCGCTCCACTCTCAAAGATTGCATCGGGTGGAGAGTTATCTCGCGTCAGCCTGGCCATTCAGCTCACCTCAACTCATCGTGGTCAGACCCCCACTCTGATTTTTGATGAGGTTGATAGCGGTATTGGTGGTGGTGTTGCCGAACGCATTGGACAAAAGCTGCGTCAGCTCGGACAGACGACACAAATTCTCTGCGTCACCCACCTTCCGCAGGTTGCCAGTCAGGGACACCACCACTTTAAAACTGAAAAGCACCAGGACAGTCTCGAACAGGAGACCGTGACCCGAATCACCGACCTCAATACAGAAGATCGTATCTCTGAGATTGCGCGGATGTTAGGCGGTCTTGAGATCACTCAGCAGACCTTGGCTCATGCCAGAGAGATGGTCTCTCGCCCAACCACGAGTTTATAGAACATCCCAACCATTTATCCAGAGGGAATGGACTGGTATGATGATCAAAAGTTCAGAAAACAATCGAGCCCCTAAATCCAGATCCTAAATAAATCGAGACCTTATGAAAAAAGCACTCTTCATCTTGACCGCCCTTCTGCTGCTACAAGGCTGTAACACCCTAGATGAGAAACTCCCCTCTTTCTCAATGCCTGACCTCTCACTTCCCGAGATCTCAATGCCCTCTATACCGGGTATCTACCGTGCTGATATTCATCAGGGAAATATTGTTGATCAGGAGATGGTCAACCAGCTCAAGCCAGGCATGAATAAACGTCAGGTTCGATTTATTATGGGGTCTCCACTACTGATCGACACCTTTCACCAGGAGCGTTGGGTCTACTTCTCCAGCAAGAAGGTCAACGGTGACCTGAAAGATAAACAGAGACTCTCTCTCTTCTTTGAGGCAGAAAAACTGGCACGTATTGAGGGTGATTTAATACCTCTACAGAGTGAACAAGAGACCACAGAAACGCCAGCATCCGAGCCAACCACTACAAAGTAGCAGTCGTATCTCCCTGGTCGTAACCTCTACTCAGGAGTCTCCACCCCCCTTCTTCATGCGCTTGCCCGCTGCTGCCCGTTGACGCCGCACCTCTTTGGGGTCGGCAATCAGGGGACGGTAGATCTCCACCCGATCTCTCTCTAGCAGAACCCGATCCAAACGGGCACTCTTCCCAAACACACCCATCTTACCCTTCTCCAGATCAATCTCAGGATACCGTTCCAGAATACCAGACTGCTCGACTGCCTGTCGCAAGGTTGCCCCTTCTGTTACCTGCACCTCAAGAATCATCTGCTCTTCAGGAAGTGCATAGGCCACTTCTACGACCATACTATTGGATTCACTACTTGTCATTGACATACACCTCTTGTGCCCGCTTCACAAATGCATCCACCATCGATTTTACAATCTGATTAAAGAGCGGGCCGATGGCCATTGCTATGATGCGGCTTGAAAAATCAAATTCTACGTGCAGTGTCACCTTGCACGCGGAATCACTCAAAGGATCAAAACTCCAGCGCCCAGCAAGCGCCTTAAACGGCCCCTTGACCAGACTCATCTCGATAGAACGCCCCGGCATCAGGCGGTTTCGGGTTGCAAAGGATTGATGCACCCCTTTGAAGGCGATATCTACCTCTCCCACATTCTCATGCTCGCTCTGCCCAAGAAAGCGACTGCCCCCACACCACGGCAGAAAATGGTGGTAACCAGGCACATCCTCAACCAGTGCATACATCTGCTCACTGGAATAGGCAACCAGAGCACTTTTCTCAATAACAGCCATACAATCAGATCAGCTCAACAGCATTCAGAAACACCAGCACAATCGCTACAGGTGTCACAAAACGAATCAGGAACTGCCAGCGCCGATAATCCGTATCTTCCAGCCCCAGCTCACCTTTAGAGTGGTTCTGGTTCATCACCCAGCCAGCAAACAATGCAATCAGCAAACCACCCAGCGGTAACAATATATTGGCTGTCAGATAATCCAACAGATCAAAAATGGTCTTATCGAACCATTTAATCTCAGACCAGAGATTGAATGAGAGAACCGTTGCAATACCCAGCACCCAGGTTACCAGACCAGCCCCCAGCGCCGCCCGGTTACGGCTCCACCCTTTCGTTTCAACCAGCCAAGCCACTACGGGTTCAATAATTGAGATCGCCGAACTCCATGCAGCAAACACAAGCAGGACAAAAAATAGTGTTCCAAACAGCACCCCTCCCGGCATCGCTCCAAAAGCAACCGGCAGCGTCTGAAAGATGAGCCCCGGCCCAGCTCCCGGCTCTAGCCCATTGGCAAAAACAATAGGGAAAATCGCCATCCCGGCCAGTAGTGCAACGACAGTATCTGCTAACGCCACCGTCATCGTAACTCTCGTAATAGAGACATCATCCGGAAGGTAAGCACCATAAATCATGATTGCTCCCATCCCCAAACTCAAGGTAAAGAAGGCGTGTCCCAGAGCGGTCAATACCCCCTCAGTGGTGATCTTGCTAAAATCCGGATCAAACAGAAAGTGCAGCCCTTGTGTAAAACCACCAGAATTCATCGCATACCCCACCAGAATCAGCAGCAAAACAAAGAGCACCGGCATCAGCAGGCGGACTGCCCGCTCCAGACCTTCTCGTACCCCGCGAGCAACAATAAACATCGTCATCGCCATAAACAGTGTGTGCCAAAATAGCTGTGTACCCGGATTGGAGACCAGCCCAGTAAACAGTTCACCGGACTGATCACCGGAAATTTCTGTAAAGGTACCACTCAGTGCCTCAACTACATAAGAGAGCGCCCAGCCAGCAATGACACTGTAGAACGAGAGGATCAAAAATCCAGACAACACTCCAAACCAACCGACCAACTGCCAGTAGCCCCCTGCCCGCTCCTCTTGAGCCAATGTACGCATGGTATGGATTGGACTCTGTTTACCCCGACGCCCCAACATAATCTCCGACATCATCACCGGGATACCGACAACCGCAATACAGAGAAGATAGACAAGCACAAAGGCCCCTCCTCCATTCTCACCGGTAATATAGGGGAACTTCCAGATATTTCCCAAACCGACCGCCGAGCCTGTCGCAGCCAGTATAAATGCCCAGCGAGAAGACCACTGCCCATGGATCGATTGACGACTCTCTGTCATTGTTATCCTCTTTATGATCGGTTCATTGAATGAAATCGCCACACATTGTGACTGATCACTCACTGATTCTCAATCTACAGAGGTATAATCCACCTATGGCAAAACATAAAAAACAGAAAAAGCCAGCAACCAACACCATTGCCCTCAACAAAAAGGCACGGCACGACTTTTCCATTGAAGAAAATTACGAGGCTGGCGTTGTACTGGAGGGGTGGGAGGTGAAAAGTTTGCGCGCCGGCCGAATTCAGATCAAGGAGAGCTACGTTCTTATCAAGAATGGAGAGGCTTACCTGTTTGGCGCCCATATTTCCCCCTTGCCAACGGCCTCAACCCATATTCACCCTGACCCACTCCGCAGCCGTAAGCTATTAATGCACAGAAGAGAGCTGGACCGTTTAATTGGTTTGGTCGACCGCAAAGGTTATACGCTAGTCCCTCTTGCGCTCTACTGGAGCCGGGGCCGAGCCAAACTGGATATTGGACTCGCCAAAGGCAAACAGGCGCACGATAAACGCGCCACCCTCAAAGACCGCGACTGGAAGCGGGAACAAGGGCGGATCTTAAAAAAATCATAGAATTGATTCCTACATCAGGGAACTTTTATACGCTATAATAGTCTACTGTTTACTTTAGGGGACGACCTGGCTTCGACGTGGGTTGCAAAACCTGAGGTGCATGCCGAGGATGTAGACTCCTCGTAAATCATTCTGCAAATTTATAGTTGCCAACGACGACAACTACGCACTCGCAGCTTAAACACCTGTAGAATGCCGTCTGACTGAAGCCGTGCTTATGCGTTCAGATTCCAGGCGTCGACTCTCATAAGATCGCGATGAAGCATGACCGGTGTGGATTCGCTAAACTTTATCCGGTATCGCTGTTAGTTCTCCCTGCCCATCGGGTAACCTGCAGTTAAAACAATAGATTGGGATAAGCATGTAGAGCCGAAGGCGGAGGATTCGCGGACGCGGGTTCGATTCCCGCCGTCTCCACCAAACAAGGGTATCAACCCTTACCAACTAACCCCGTAAGTGTAAGAACTACGGGGTTTTTTATTGGATTTCCTTCCCAACCCTTCTATACTCATATCACTGAATACCGTAACCGATGGCGGTATTTATGACGGCATCCGACATACCGACAAGTCGCATACCGTCAAATTAACCTATCCAACAGTGTTAACAGAGGGTTACCCATGGCTACATCTGACATTGCAATCAAGAAGGCGAAACCTAGAGAGAAGCAATACAAGATTACCGACGAAAAGGGTATGTATTGCGTGATCACCCCATCAGGTGGAAAGCTATGGAGGCTTGACTACCGATTCAACGGTAAACGAAAGACCCTCTCTCTAGGCAAATACCCTGAAATTTCTCTCCAAGATGCACGGGAAGACCGAGACAAGGCACGAAAACAGATCGCCAAAGGCATTGACCCCTCTGAAATCAAAAAGATAGATAAGGTAGCCGATGCAGGGAAAGATACTTTCGAGGCAATAGCTCGTGAGTGGCACACCAGAAATACCGCCAAATGGGCCAACAGCCATACCGTCACAATCATCGCCAGACTAGAGCAGAACCTCTTCCCTTATGTAGGCACCATGAAGATGAATGAGATCACCCCACCTGTTCTACTGGCTACACTCAGGAGAATTGAGAACCGTGGCGCAGTAGAAACGGCCCATAGAGTAAAAGGCATTGCCGGGCAAGTTTTCAGATATGCCATAGCCACTGGCAGAGCAGAGAGAGATCCTACTCCAGACCTAAAAGGTGCGCTCACCCCCGTTACTACACAGCACCATGCCACAATCACCGACACTCGAAAAGTCGGTGAGCTGCTTCGAGCTATTGATGGCTTTACTGGCACCCTTGTCGTGAAGTGCGCCCTACTCCTCACCCCCCTAGTATTTCTTCGCCCTGGTGAACTACGTCATGGTGTATGGAGTGAGATCAATCTTGAGGAAAAGCAGTGGCGCATTCCAGAAGATAAGATGAAGAAGAGACGCAAACACATCATCCCTCTCTCCGATCAAGCCATAGCCATTCTCGAAGACATTAAGCAGCTCACCGACAGGGGGCCAGATAGCTTCATATTCCCTGGCATCCGAGACCGAAAACGACCCATGAGTGAAAATACCGTCAATGCTGCACTCAGAAGGCTCGGGTACACCAAAGAGGATATGACAGCCCATGGGTTCAGAAGCATGGCATCAACCATCCTCCATGAGCAGGGCTGGAACACCGACATCATTGAACTGCAATTGGCCCACGTTGAGAAGAACAAAGTGAAAGCTGCCTACAACCATGCTCAGCATATAGAGGAACGCACCAGAATGATGCAGTCATGGGCTAATTACCTAGATGGGCTACAGAGAGATAAAGAGAACCATGTAGTTTCAATCAACAAAGCATAGCGGTTTTACAGATAGGAATGACAATGAGTGATAACCGGCAACTGCCCTTATTCGAGTGTGACCCAGACAGCCAGCCTTTAAAAGAAACAGGAATTGAGGAGCCAGGACAGCCTGAATCACCCTTTGGGAAATACATTGTATATGTTGATGAAAGTGGAGATCATAGTTTACAGAGCATTGACAAAAATTATCCTGTATTTGTTTTGGCCTTCTGTATCTTTCATAAGCGGCACTATAGTGAAGCCATCGTTCCAGCTCTTGAGAAATTCAAATTCAATCATTTTGGACACGATCAAGTTGTTCTCCATGAGCATGAAATCCGAAAGGAAAAGGGGGCTTTTAATATCTTTCGCAGTTCAGAAGAAAAGCACCAATTCCTTGATGAGCTGACTGGAATTATTGAAACTAGCAATTTCATTCTTGTCAGCTGCACAATTGAAAAACAAGCACTCAAAAGACCACAACAAGAACCCAACCCTTACCACACTGCTCTTGGTTATTGCATGGAAACCCTGCATGAGTTCCTTTCAGAGAAAGGTGAGCAAGACAAAAAAACACACATCGTAGTGGAATGTAGAGGCAAAAAAGAAGATGCCGAACTAGAGCTAGAGTTCCGGCGAATATGCGACAGCAACAACAGACAGGGAATCCAGCTGCCGTATGAAGTGATCTTCTCAGACAAAAAGGTAATGTCATCCGGGCTACAGTTAGCTGACTTGGTTGCGCGCCCTATTGGTCTGAAAACACTGCGACCAAACCAAAATAACCGCTCTTTTGAAGTTCTGAAGCACAAATTCTACTGCTCAGGAGGCAGAGAATACACAGGAGAGGGGTACAAAGGCATAGGTATGAAAATTCACCCTTCCCCAGAAAGCGGAAAGCCCCGATGAAACTCACCGAGGCTATAACGCCGACCGGGCACCCCCAATCCACTTACAGTGAATTATGGTTATCGAGCCCAACGAAGTCAACTAATTGCGTGGAACGTATGTCATAAGTTGGCAATAGCTGCAACCCGTAGAGTACAATCAGAGAACATGCAGGGGATAGGCTGATCCCCGAAAAGGTGGTTCCATCACTACCCTTCCCCTGCTCCTTTATTTGATGGTGACACTTGATGGAGTGTTTAGATGATTAAGGCAATTCAGGAAAGAGATAGGAATATAGCTTTAGAACTAAGCCTTCTTACTGTAGTGCAGAGGTGGTTTGAGGAAAATGAGAATGATGTGGGCACCACCTTTGACAAGGTACGAACAGCTCTCGCAGACATCATTCAAAAAGTGATCAACAGTGGTCATACCCCTTATTTTTATGAACAGTCACAAGGTTCACTCACCATGCATACAACGCAGATTGAGCCAGGGCTGGTCATAGATGAACTTAGAGATGACAGATCACCTGATCTAACCATCAAGACAATTCAGGGTGAAACACAATCATCACTAGCACGACTTGCGGAAATATATGTTCAAGCTGACGAAATGGCATCCATACTGGATAGAGCTGGCGAACACCGCCCTCAATTCATTCAAGAAATAATCTTGGATGCAGGCACACCACAAAAACCCTCTAAGAGCACGAAGACGAACAGCATTGACCGCTCTCACCTTGAAGTTTACACCGACAACGATTACTACACTGTATATGAACTCGCCTGCCTGTTTGCTGGTGACCAGCCAGATGATCATGATGGGCTTTATCCACTTACAGGAGAAAGTGATTGGATGCACACCCAGCTCAGTAGACTAATACTCCAAAAAAAGCTGATTAACTCTGAGTTCGGCACGCTGTACATGGTCAATGAAGATATTGCGATAGGTGATTTTTACCAGTGGGCCAGCCAGCACAAGAAACCAATTGTAAGAGAATTCGCTACTTGGTTAACGAACACGCTCAATTCTCAAGGAGACTCCGGAAAACAATCAAAGCCCCGAGCATTTGGAGAGCAGATTTCTCACCTAGCTGAAGAGCTAAGGAATTCTGACCATGAACGCGCCAGACAAGCTGATGAAATACTGGAATTAAAGGACCAGCTACTTGATGCTTCAACACGGCGAAGTAATCTCGAAAGAAGAATTGATAACCTAGAGGCTGAACTACTGGAAGCCATCACCTCAGAAAACAGCCAGATTCAGGCACAGAAAACGCAAAACCATATATCAACATGGAGTGGATTTGACGATTACCCTGACAAACTGAGAGCTCCTGAGCTGGAGTTCTGCTTTCATCTTCACGCCGCAATGGTTGAGCGATTCAAGAAGAGTCCACCAAGCAATCTAAAGCCTGAAGAATGGATGAAAAACATTCTTGAAAAACACAACGCCCGCATAGATGGAAATCCCCTGCTGAAAGATGCTGCACTAAAAGCCATCAAGGGTGCAGTGACCACAAAAAACGAAAAAACCAAAGAAATACCAGTCTTTGATCCGCAAAAAGTACCAAGCTGGTAGACCGTACCTTGTCAGCAAATAGCCTAGCTAGATACACTTCCTAATCATTTCGGTCTACCGGTAGACCATATCTCAGTAGACCGGTAGACCGAAAAACCATGCCCAAAATACTCCCCAGATTCCCAAGCGGAACCACTGGGGCGCACACATTACGCCCTCTGTTCAACACATTGCAGGAGCGTACAAATGCCAAACGTAAACCACATCAACAAGATTCTCTCTCTTGGTGAGGTGAAGAGCCTCACAACCCTGAGCACATCTTCCATTTACAGAATGATGAAATCAGGAGACTTCCCAAAACAGGTCAAATTATCTATTCAATCGGTTGGCTGGTTAGCGAGCGAGGTCCACAGCTGGATTGACGCACGTATCGCCGAGCGCGACGACCTCTCTACTGCAGCCTAACCCACGCAAATAAAAACCCTGAGCAGTTCAGCTTGGCGGCGCACTGTCAGGGCTTGGAGATAAACGAAATGATTATAGCAAGAGAGTTCTCATATCGTGAGATCAGGAACTGTATTGATGAAAACCCTGATCTCTTTGAAGGGCTGGATATTCTCACAGTAAAACGCGCTCTGGATTGGTTGCCGGGCCACATGAGCGTTTTCAATCGCTTCATGGAAGAGGCGGTGAAGGCCAAGGCCGCAGGTTACCAACGGTACAGCGCAAGAGCCATTTGGCATTATCTCCGGCACCTCCATCAGATTGATGAATCAACCCGCCATATCAAACTAACCAACATCGTAACCCCGGTGATTGCCCGTATTGCCATGGAGTTTGATCCCAGTTTGAAAGGCTTCTTCAGCACCAGAACAGGAGGAGGCCAGACATGATTAACCTCAACAGTCATACAGGTTGTCGCAAGTACCTTGTTGATCGTCGCTTCTCCTGTCGCGTCTACACCGGAATACTGGATTCATTGCATGACCAGAGCCACAAAGAGAGAAGAGATGCCCGTCTTTTCAGAGAGTCAGGCAACCCCATTCTGATTCGCCGCGCTGATGTACTGGAAGAGAGAACAGACCAGAGACGCACACAGACCCAGGCCATTAATCAGAAGCTGCTGGAGATTGGTCATGAACTGATGGAATTTTCCGTCCACATTGATCACCACCTCTCCCAGTCTCAGATACTGGACCTGCTCAACGTCAACATCGTAGAGAGAAGCCAGGTATCACCAGAGGATGGAGTGATTCAGATTGCTTACGCCCGTAACCTAGAAGATTCAGCCATGTTCCGGGGCAGTGACTGGAGGCAGGGGCCGCTGGCACAGGCTATCACCAGCTTTATGCAACATGAGCTACTGCACAACGAAGAGCTTCAGGAATCGGCGAGTGAATACCTGTTTGGCAAAGGGGGGCTGATGGAGTTTATCCCTCGCTATCAACAGGGTGAGAACGGGGAGATGGTGCGTATGCCGCCCAATCTGAGGCTGGCTGATGAGTGCGATACCCAGACCACAGGAGATGCAGCATGAAAACAAAATACGAAATCGTGACTGTGAACAATGTGGAAATCACTGTTGATGTGTCTCTGCTGTTCAAAACTGACGAGCTTTTCTTTAACGCTACACAGATGGCGAAACCATTTGAGAAGCGGGTTAATGACTTTCTAAATACCAGCGAAACTGGTAATTACATTAAGGCACTAATTACCCTCAATGGGGGTAACAAGGATGATTTTACATTTAGCAGGCGTGGCAAGTACGGGGGAACCTGGTTGCACCGTGATCTTGCCTTGCAGTTTGCTCGCTGGCTGAGTCCACTGTTTGCAGTACATCTTGACCGATGGACCCGTGAACGCATCTTGCAGGAGCATGAATGGAAGCAGAAGCGCATGGAGGCCCGTACCGGCTATCTACCCATGACCAATGCTATTCAACGTGCTCATGAAGATCCTCAGCACTACCATTTCAGCAACGAAGCCAATCTGATTAACCGGGTTGTGCTGGGAATGGATTCCAAAGCGTATTGTGAACTGAATGAGGTGCCCACTGTACGGGATGGAGTGAGTGCCTTTGAGTTATTCGAGATCAATCGGCTTCAGACCATCAACACCGGATTGATTGAAATGGGCATGGACTACGACCAGAGAAAAGCAGCTCTGACCGAGTGCCACCAGAAGGAGCTGAACCTGATTGGCTGGGGAGAGGCTGCATGAGAAGGAAACCAGGCCGCCGCCCCCTGCTGGTCCAATCCGGGGCATTTATCGGCCTCTGCCTGCTGGCGATACCCTCTGAGGGGGTAGCTGCTCTGCCCGGACCGGAGAAAATCACGCCGATGATTACGACCACCGATTTCTCCGGAACACGTGAGAAAACCGTAGCTAGGTTTATGACCATGAATTTCTGCAAGCTACAGCACAAATCCACGCCTAAGTTTTCATCCATAGTTTTCTCCCCTCCACCGCACAAATCCGTGGTGAAGTTCTTGGTTATGAATTTCTCCGGGCTGAGGCACAAATCCGTGGCTGGGTTTATGGGTAAAGATTTTTCCATCTGGTTGACACCCGCCGCAGATGGTCGTATTTTAATAAGCATCAGTGCAAAATCACTGATCGGGATTAGTCCCCCGTTTTTAGCAGGCGCAGACGCGCCAATCGAGCGCGTTTTTTTACGTCCCCAGTTTATGGCGGACTGTATGGGGCACCTTAGGGTGGCCGTTCCTGTTAGCGGTAGGACTAACCCCGTATGGTCTGCCACCTTTTCGCTTAGTCCCGATGGTGGCAGTTCTCAACTTTATAACAGGAGAACAGTCATCATGACTACTTCAAACCACGCCCCAGTTGCGCCCACTGGAAATAATGCCACTCAAACCATCATAACCACCCTGCTGCACTCTATGAAGGATGCACAGCGGTCATTGCTTTACCTTGAGAGCAGAGACGATCAGGAACAACTACAGGCCGCACGCATCAGCAATATGCTCACCACTTGCATAAGCAAGATTGGAGGTACGGCATGAGTCTCAGCATTCACAACGAACTACGTCGCCTTGCACTACCGGAAACAAGTGGCCGCAAATACCCGCTCTCACCAGAAGAGTCTGAACAGTTGAGCAGTGTAATCAGCTCTTGCGAAAGCTCTACATTCACTCTGATCAATGGAATAACTGCTATTGGTTTGCTGATAGAGCAGATTGGACTTCATGAGGAGGCATTTCGAGAGGTGAACGCACTGACGTTCTCACAGATCGGCTCATTGATGTCTGAGCTTTCACTGATGATTGAATCAATGAACGAAACTAAAGGTGAAGCTGAGTACGTGCTGAACCACAAGCCAGAAGGGGGTAAAGTCATGAGCCATGCCAGCACTGCACGAGAGGTAGGCGATAACCTCTCATTCGTCGGAAGGGATGAAGAAGATCGCCTGATCCACTGGCAACGACGGCTTGAGCCTAATCAAGAGTGGGGTATTTATTTTGAACAGGGCAAGCAGGATGGTCGGGAGTATCTGGATTACATTCTGAACACTGAAGAAACCTTCGAGTATTTAGAGGGAGAATTTCATCCTTATGCACTTTCACTGTCCTGCGTACTCCACAGGATCAAGATTGCAGAGCGCAAGGTGAATACCGATGGAATCAGCCAGGGGTTTCTTGATGTAATCCAGAGTCACCTCAGAACAGGGAGGATTGAAGTATGAGTACGCCTGACTATAGGGATCTTGAGGTGGATCTGTACAACGACTATCCCGGACTGTCTAGTGACAAGCCGATGATACTGACCTCTGAGCAAATCAAAAAGGTTGAGCGTATAGCTGCTGGTGCAAGCAATGAGGTTGAAGAAGCCGCTGTTCACATTGGCATCATTGCTGATCTTATGCGCTATACAGCAGACTCAACAGAGCTTGGAGATGCTGCTTCCATAATGAAAGAGGCCAGCTTTGTGATTACAAAATTGGCTGATCAGGTTCAGCACTACTATGTGGCTGAGGCTAATTGTAGAAGCATCCTTCGAAGGGAAAAAGAGGCTCGCTGATGGCTGACCGCACCAAAATGAAGGGCAGGAGATCTGGCTCTAGCTTTGTTGCTATGCCTCACGCTCTTCTTAACTCTGAGAACTTCAGCCGGCTCACCCCTGCGGGGGTGAAGTTGCTGATGGATATCGCAAGCCAGTACAAGGGGAAGAACAACGGGGATTTATGCACTACGATCTCAGTTATGAAGGAACGAGGCTGGAAATCTGCATCTACACTTGATGAACGAATCAGTGAATTATTGCATTACGGGTTTATCACCAAGACCAGACAAGGAGGGCGCAACCAATGCAGTTTATACGCTTTAACCTGGCAGCCAATCAATGAATGCAATGGAAAGCTGGATATTCCAGAAGCCAAAGTTGCACCAGGGCAATGGAAGATTTCTGTTGAGAAGTGGCAGCCAAAACGAAAGAGAAAAACAGTTTCACATACCCGCAGTGCGGGGTACATAGGACCAGACTACACCGCAGCGCGGGGTACAGATGATAGAAAAGTAGGCAACGTACCCCGCAGATCGAATCAGTCAGGGGAAAATTCACCTAATCTGTACCCCGCAGATCGAACACCTTCTTATAATTATACCAAGCGTAGCGTGTCTACTTTTCCAAAGGAATCTGTAGGAAAAAAGGGTGAGAAGTGCGAGCGGTCCAAAAAGTGCGCAACAGGTCACTTTGAGCGATCAGGCAATAATGGCGCATGGTTGATCAGGTTGAACCCTCAATCCGAAGGGGCAGCAGCATGAAACTCACCATCACAGGCAACCTCACCCTCGAAAACCTAACGAATCCAGAATCTGGATTCCTGAAGTCAGAGAACGAATGGCCAAATCCTCAAATCAAGATAGCTGAGAACATGGGGCGGTACTCTGCACATCTGCCACCGTTGGTGGAAGTCTGGAGTGAAGAAGAGGGAAAACTGATCCTCCCTCGCGGCTACCTTGATCAACTTCTGGAACAGTTCACCCCGGCAACCATTCAGGATCTACGAACAGTTGCCCCAGTGGATATGCCTCAGATTGAGGGAGTGACCTACCGAGGATATCAACAGGAACTACTGGACCGGGCATACCGGCATGAACAAGGCACATTGGTTTCGCCCACAGGATCGGGCAAGAGTCTGATGGGAATGGCCCTGATAGCCCACCACGGTCAACGGTCCCTGATCTTGGTCAACTCCAAGGAATTAGCCAGCCAATGGAAGCAGGAAATCAAGAAATGGATGGGTATTGAGGCCGGTACTGTTGGAGGCGGCAAGTGGGTTGAGGGAGAAGAGATCACCGTAGTCATGCTTCAAACCCTCCACCGCAACACTCAGAAGGCCGTAGAGCTATTTTCTAGGCATGGACTAACCTTGGTAGACGAAACCCATAGAATCGCTGCACAGACGTTTTCTGAGGTGATTGGGTGGAGTTCTACCCTTTACCGCTACGGACTCACTGCAACTCCACACCGTAGAGATGGGCTCCATGACCTGATTCACCGCTCTGTAGGTGATGTTATCGCCACTATCCACCCGGATCAGGTAGAACAACAGGGCGGGATTGTCCCGGCTACTGTGAAGGTAATTCAGACTGGCTTTACTCCTTCGTGGGCCGTAGATAGCTGGAGCGAGTACATCACTGAACTGGTAGAGAGTGCAGACCGAAACTTGCTGATCGCCATCATTGCATCACAGGCTAGTGAATCAGCCCCAACACTGATACTGACAGAACGTGTAGACCACGTTGGCTACATTGCTGCAAATCTTGATGGCGCATTGGAGATCCACGGCAAACTACCCGCCAAAGAGCGTAGGAGCCGCATAGAGAGGATTGCAGAGCACCAGATAACCATTGGCACTACTGGTCTACTGGGAGAGGGGCTGGACGTTTCTGGATGGGGTGTACTGATCATGGCAACACCGATCAGTTCAAAGGTTCGACTGCTGCAGGCAATAGGTCGGGTAATACGCCCACACCCCGGCAAGCAGAGAGGGTACATAGCGGATCTGGTGGATGATCATGGTTTCAGCGGATCATCACGCAACAAACGACTTTCAATCTATGAGGAGCGTGGATTTGATGTTGTTCGGTAAACCGTCTCTTCGACCCTTATCTGAACCTTAATGCACATAGGCTTTGCACCCTTGGCTGAACCTTTATAGCCATAGGGTTTGAGTGAACCACAACATAGGAGTATAAATATGACCATCATTAAACGCATTTCCAATCCAGACTTTGACAGTAAACATGAACACCTTAGAAAGCAGTTCAGCAGGTGGGTACAGAGTGGATATGAAGAGGATTTATTTCTTGAGGAGTTCCGTGGATTAACGTGCGGGGCCACCACCAGAAAGGGAACCCCTTGCAAGCAAGTCGCCATCTATGCCAATGGTCGCTGCAAGTTCCACGGAGGGCTAAGTACCGGCCCCAGAACCAAGAAAGGCAAACGATCCAGTGCAGCCAATCTGAAGCAGTGGCGAGAAGATCAAAACAACACCCCCAGACAGAAACCCAGAAAGAGATTCAAAATTGTGAACAGTGGGGCCACACCCTGACTTCAACCCCTACTTTCCCCTACCTACAAGAGGGTCTGAACCTTAACATTTACTAACATCCCATAGGGTTCATAGAAGCAAATAGCAATGTCAGGTTTTATGAGGTTCTCATGAGGTTTGCACCAGCCACCCCATATCAACATCTAGTTCAAACCCTTGTGCAGCATATTTCTCAGGACAAGAAACCTCATCTATCCACCGAGATCCATCATATGGTTGATCATGAAGACAACCAACCTTCCAGATGAATTCATCTTCTTGGTCAATCATGTGCCATAGAGCTGCTTCATTCACTATCCCACCAGGCTCCACATACCCCGATTTCGGTTTGTAGATGCTGTACACTTCTAGCTCTACACTACTGAAGAGGATGCCCCAGCTGCGTCCTAAGCCATTTCCATTGGCATCCAAGGCATAATCATAAGCTTCATCAGAAGGAGGAAACACTCCTTTCCTTAACAATGCTTGTGCGCGATGAATCTTTGCCACTTGACCATCAGTCATTTCAAACTGAGCAATCAACCAGTCACCCAACTCAATAGCCGCCTGAATGATTGGCTGCTCTTCAGGAGCTAGCGATATAACAAGCTCGGTCTTTTCAGTGACGACTGACAAAGTGGAATTCCTTCTATCAAATGGTGGGGATCTAAGCCAGTTCAGATCCATGGCAATATGATTATAGTTCAGTATTTCCAATTACGAAGCTATCGAAAGTCTCTCAGGCACCTCTTTTTATAGTGTCAGAAAACTCATACTGAGCCCATGAGCACACTCCAAATCACTAACCCCATCCCCACGCGCGCGTATCTCTCCTATGATTTCCCTATGGTCACTCCCCAATGGGGGAGTTGATCGCCGTAGCCTAGGTGGTAGCTCGAGACGGCATATCTAACCGTTCAGTCGGGCATAGCAACTCCCCTGATTATTGTCATTACCAACATGTGAGCTATAATTGAACCACCTGACGCGATCGTGCCTTCTGTTCTGGCTATAACAACAGAAGTGCAGCAAACAGGGGCTGACTGCCAGAGTCGGTCGTGCGGTTGTCGCGCCGTGCTGCTGGACCTTTGAGAGGATTTTGTACATGGAATTGGACCCTCATTATCTTCTCAAAGGTTTGGCTATGCTAGTTGTTTGAGGATCTGTCAGAAGGGGCAATTGGAGCCCGGAGATTTCCTCAAACAACTAGCCTTTTCTCCTTCCTGCCCTATACTTCTAACCCTGAGCAGGTCGAACGTCAAACAAATCAGCTTCTGCGTGAGCTTCTTCGGAAGCAACATGATGAGGGGAATTCACAGTTTGTTCTGTGCGCTGCTGTCCCTCCGATCAGTTCAGGTTCTTTAGCGCTCACAAAGATTGACCCACCCAGTGCTCACAAAGTTGACCCACCTACTGTTGGTGCTCATTCAAACTGA